>Ga0209952_1000480_pt1 | contig 59374 bp, 70 predicted proteins | sample ThiBiot_750_biof_2_FD_183951 | JGI IMG/M metagenome (GOLD analysis project Ga0209952, IMG submission 183951) | Wastewater bioreactor microbial communities from Cape Town, South Africa - Thiocy_cont_750_biof (SPAdes) | ecosystem: Engineered > Bioreactor > Thiocyanate-remediating >...
CCAATCCAGGAGGCTGCCTACAGGCTGCTCGGTCTCGAACCAACGCGTGTCCAGTAGAGGAAAAGCCGTTCAGCGCGTTTCGCGTGCGATGTCAGTGACTTGTCGGTCTACGAAGTAAAAACTTCGGCTTAGGGCCGTTGGTATAACTCGGCACCCCCGTTCCGCACGCCTCGCAGACTCGAGTATTGCCCTGCTCACCTTCGTCTTTCATGACTCCGCCACCAGTCGCCGAGCGCGTCGAGGAGCCGCGGGCCCGCCTCCAAGTCCGCCTCAGTCAGGCCGGCTTCGGTGTTTTGGCAGGGCCTACTCCATCGGCGGTCTCCGATGCCAATAAACGGCCTGCACCGAAAGCTGCCAGAGTCAGACCGGCTTTTTTCTACTCCCGGGCAATGGAGTCGCCAATCCGGCTCATGCCCTGTTGTTCTCTTCATCATCCATTTCCGCCAGTTCCCGCTCGATCTGCTCGATGCTGGGCAGGCTCGTCTGTAATTCGGCGGGTAGTGATTGGGCCAGTTTGTATTCGGCAATGCCCATCGGCTGCGATTTGTCCCCCAGCGCGTATTCGGCCACCACCTTGTTCCTACTTTTACACAGCAACAGACCGATGGTCGGATTATCATGCTCGTTCCTGACCTGGCGATCTACCGCCGTGAGGTAAAAGCCCAGTTGCCCCAGATGCTCCGGCTTGAACTTGCCCGCCTTCAATTCAACCACGACATAGCAGCGCAGTTTGAGGTGGTAGAACAGCAGGTCGATGAAGAACTCCTCGCCCCCCACATCCAGCAAGACTTGCCGCCCGACGAAGGCAAAGCCCGCGCCGAGTTCCAGCAGGAATTCGGTGACATGCCTGACCAGCGCATGCTCAATTTCGCGCTCCTGGGCCTCGTCTGTCAGGCCAAGAAAATCGAAACGGTACGGGTCTTTCAGGGATTCACGTGCCAGGTCGGAGTGTGGTGCGGGCAGTGTGGTCGGGAAATTGGTGACTGCCGCGCCGCTCCGTTCCAGCAGGCGGCTCTCGATCTGCATTACCAGCACATTGCGCGACCAGTTGTGTTCGATGGCCTGGGCGGCATACCATCTCCGGGTTTCGGGGCCGGGTAGTTTGTCCAGCAGCGCCAGCTGATGATACCAGGGCAGTTGTGCAAGCACCCCTTGCACGAATGACTCGTCCGGCCACGCCTCAGCAAAGGCGCGCATATACTTGAGGTTGCGCGGCGAAAAGCCCTTCATGTCCGGGAAGGCGGTGTGTAGGTCGACTGCCAGCCGGTCGATGACCCTGGCGCCCCAGCCCTGTTCGGCTTGCCGCCCGAGGATGTCGCGGCCGATCTGCCAGTAAAGCAGCACGAGTTCGCGGTTGACGGCGAGCGCGGCGCGCTGCTGCGCGGCATGGATGCGCGTTTTCAGTTCGGCCAGCCAATCGATGTAGCCGGCGGGCGGTGTACTGAGACCGGCGGAAACGTCAGTCATGCCGCGCTCCTCTCCAGATCGGCGAGGAGAGAGTCGATCGCGCGCAATTCGGCCTGCCGCGCGACACTCCGGGCAATGTCCGCATTGAGCATCCTGATGTCCACCGCCTCGCTTGCATCCGGCCGCTCGACATGGAACGACGCAGCGATATTACCGCCGTTGGCCGCGATATCGGCGTTCTCGACCATCGGCCCCGCTTCAATTGCTTTCAATCGTTCATGTTCCTCAACCGTGCGTACCGCCGTGACCCCGCGCCCATGCTTGTCGACCTCCACCGGGTCTGCACGCGCAGCGTCCATCATCGCCCCGATTTTCATGGCCCGAATGACGCCGATCTCAATGCTGACCGTTTGGCATCTCCGTTCTCGGGGAGTTCCGCAGGTCGGGATCAGTGTATGGTGTCGGGCATGATTCGGTCATGGGCTGACGCTAGCAGTTCAGTGCCGCTTCGGCACGGTTTGGCGCGGGATTGCCGCCGCCGACGTGCGTGCCATCTCCAATGGAGCGCAAGGCCGTCCGGGATGCTCGCACGACGGCGTCCAGATGCGCCATCGCCTCCTCGAGGGCCGTGTAATCGAACGCCCGGCGTTCTACCGGGGTCAGCGGTGGCAGCGGGGGCAGGGATGCGTCACCTGACGCGTCCTCCACGATCTCGAGCCGCGGCCGGCCACGGCCGCGGTTCCGGTCCGGCCGGTAGGGCGGCTGGACGACGTGCTGCAGCGGGCTCAGGCCCTGCAGCGCGAAGAGTCGGCGCTTGGCGCGATGGGCGACCTCGATCGCGATCTCGGCTGTCACCAGCGCGTCGAGGATGCGGATCGCGTTCTTCACCGCGATGCCGAGCACGCGCGCGAGCGTGGTGGCGGACAGCACCGGGGCCGCCGCCAGGACGTCGACGGCCCGCGCGTCATTGGAGTCCTTGCGCCGGCCCGCGACGGCCCGCCGCGCGGTGAACCAGGCGCGCTCCAGCGCATAGAGCAGGTCGAGGCCGTCGCGTGCCTCGCGCTCGATGGCGGCGAAGAAGGCCGGCAGCCAGTCGTCGGCCTCCCAGGACTGGCCGGGCCGCAGCGCGGCGGCGCCCGTCAGCGGCACGGACAGCCGGAGCAGCTGGCGCTTGCGCCAGAAGCGGATCAGCGCGGACCGCATCGCCGGCCGGGCTTCGCCGCTCCCGATCCATTCCCGGAGGCCCTGGGCGCCGGCGATCAGCGTCGGCAAGGACGCGGGCTGCATGGCCAACAGCGCCTCGGCGCGCTGGACCTCGCCTTCCTGATCGAAGTCGGGCTCGACGATCCACTGATGCAGGGCCAGGGCAAATCTCGCTTTGTCGAGGATGTCGCCGCGGTCGATGATGCGCAGGTAGGGGTCCATGCGCAGGCGGAGGCCTTCGAGCGTCGCGGCGAGGTGCCAGGGATCGATCAGCTGGCCATCGACCGCCGCCATGCGGCGGACCGACTCGAGGCGGACGCGGTAGAGGAAGGCCTGGGCAAGGGGGTGGCTGGCGAGCGCCTGGTCGAGCCGGGCGATGGCGGCGGCGGCGCCGGCGAGCGCTGCTGCCAGCACCATCGGGTCCGCGGGCGCGGTGCGCATCAGCCCGCCGAGCGGCGGGCGGTCGAAGCCATCAGGAGCGACCCCGACGCGGGCGACCGATGATGGGCTGGGGATGCGGCGCGACCACGCAAAAGACTCCATCTTATATCAATAAGATACACCGCCCATTTACGGATATTGCGCTGATCCGTCAAATAACCCTTTTATTTTTTCCAGAGGCCCCAGCCCCGCCGGTTTGGCGCGATTTACCTCCGATAACGGTAGTTGTCGAAGGTAGCCATCTATGCTAGGAAATCGCCGATCATCGGCCGGTTCCGGCCGGAAATCGCCGCCGCCGGAGGCCCATTTGATGCCTGTTTTCGACCCAGATGCCGCCCTCGATCGCCTCGTCACCATTGCCCAGAGCGATACGGGCCAGTCCGCCCGGGTCGCCAATTTCCTGCTCGCCTGGTGGAACGCCGGCGACTGCGGCGGCTTCGACTTCACCGATCTGTGGAACGTCGATCGCGCCATCGCCGACGATATCCTGGCCGTGACCCGGATGATCGCGATCCGCCACGAATACCCGACCGCGTACGGCTACGGGCCGCCATGCGAGCGGCTGGTCGCCGACTGGCGGCCGCGCCTGTTCGACCAGCCCAAAGGCGGCCGGGCCTGGCCGACGGCGCCTGAGCGCGGGACGATGCCCCCTCCCCTGCCCTTTGCTGACGCTTGTTCCGGCGCGCCTTTGGGCGGTGCGCCGGGTTTGCCGCGGGGGTGTGGCGAGGGAGCGGGGCATTGACCGCGGACATCGACCTCGACGCGCTGGGGCTTCCTGAAGAAACGGGAGCGGCTTCCGGCGTGCTGATCGTGCGTCTGCCTGCCCCTCTCGGCCAGGATGCCGCGGCGGTCAAAACCTGGTTCGACGAGATGGTCGAGGCCGAGGCGCCGGAGCTGGATGGCTCGCTGGCGGCCGAGCGTGACGCCGCCGAGGCCTATGCCCGCATGGCCAAGGCCGAGAACACCCGCCGTGCCTATCGGGCCGCGGTGCGCGCCTGGTGCGACTGGTGCCGCCGCAGAAACCTCCCTCCCCTGCCCGGCGCCGGCGCCGACGTGGCCGCCTTCCTGGCGGCCGAGCGCGGCCGCGGCCTTACCCCCGAAACCCTGAAATTGCGGCGGGCGGCGATTCGCTATCTGCACCGCGCCGCCGGCTGCCCGGTGCCGACCGACGACGTCGCGGTGTCGGAGACCCTGGCCGGCATCCGCCGCCAGGCCGCCAAGACAGGCTACACCCCGAAAAAGAAGGTCGCGGCGACCGCCGGGATCCTGCACCAGATCCTGGCGCCGATCCCGACCGACCTGCGCGGCCTGCGCGATCGGGCGCTGTTGCTGGTCGGCTTCACCGGTGCTCTGCGCCGTTCGGAGCTCGCGGCGATTCGCGTCGCGCAGCTGGAGCAGACCGAGCGCGGGCTGCGCCTCACACTCCCGCAGAGCAAGGGATCGCAGACGGACGCGGTGATCGTCCCCCTGCCCTACGGCCATACCGAACTCTGTCCGGTGCGGGCCCTGACCGCCTGGCTGGAGGCGGCGAGCATCACCGCCGGGCCGGTGTTCCGCCGTATCTGGCTGCCGAAGAAAGCCGTGCCGGGCGAGCCCCCTCCCCTGCCCCGCATCGGCTCGCAGCCGATCACGCCCTGGGCGGTCGCCGCCATCGTCAAGGAGCGCGCCGGCGCGGCCGGGTTCAAGGGGCGGGATTTTGGCGGACACTCCTTGAAGCGCGGCGCGCTGACCACCGGCATGGATCGCGGCGAGCACCCGGCCCGGCTGAAGCGGCTCGGCCGCCACAAGAGTTTTGATGTCCTCGGCGAGTACCTGGAGTTCGGCGACCTGTTCGAGGGGCACCCGCTCAAGGACGTGCTGTGAGCCTTCTCAGTTCGGCGCTCCTTCGACGGTTGGTGCAGTCTACGCAACGGCCGCCCCGGTCCCGGGGTCGTGAATAGTGGTCAGGACCCCTAGGGACCGCACAGTTGACCGCGGTCAACAAGCGTCGAGCCTCGAACGGGAACGGCCAACCCTCTGAACGTCATTCCCTATGGGAAACGCCTTGGCGCAAAGTGAAGCGAGGTTGACCGCGGTCAACTTGGGCTGTCTTGGGTGCGATCCTTGGGTTGCGAGCGCACATACGAGCGTCTGAATCCGCCCCTTCGCCGGAAAGGTTCTGATGGTGACGCGTTCAACTTGGTCGGCGGCGCGTCGACCAAGCCGTGGCGGGAAGACGCGACGAGGACGACGTGTCCGGCCGCCACATGGAGGGCGGCGGACCGCCCTGCCCAGCCGCGTCGTGCTTGCTGCGGTTCGGACTGGCTCCCAACGAGGCCTTGACGGCGGTCAACCCTACTGGCCCCAGCAGGCGCCCATGGAGGTTGTTTTGATGGCTAAGACAATCGGTCGAGAGGCGGCTGCGGGGTGCAAGCGGTGAGCCGAGAGGTGGCGGCAATGCTGAAAGGCCGTCCGAGCGCCCCGCCGGACGTCAAGTTGACCGCGGTCAACTCCCTCGCGCTCGTCCGCAAGCCTGGCGATCGAATCTGGCGGCGCCCGTGGATCGGCCGAATCTGGCGGCGCCCGTGGATCGGCTGCGTCTGCGCCCCGGCACCATTTCGACATCGGCCGCGGCGTCCGCAAGCGGCCCCATAGATCACTGTTTTTTTGGTTGTTGACCGCGGTCAACTACACGCCGCCGCGCTATCCCCAGCTCAAAATGCAATAGCGCTTATTTACCGGGAGGCCGCCCTTGGTCGAGATCAAGCGGTGACAAGGCACGTGCGAAGCGCGGCACCTTCCGATCAAGGCGGGACGCTGACCTCGGTCTACGCGCGAGTGCGCGTTAAACCGCCATCCGATGTGTCGGCACCGTTCGCCCAAACCGCCACAATTTTGAATAAGATCCAAGGGCGCCGAATCGTGCAACAGGGTAACGCACGGCGCCGCCGTGTATGACGCCGGACTGCCCGAGTGGCAGCCATCGTCCGGCCACCTTGTCGCCAGAAGCCAGGGGGCGGACTCAAAGACTCGCGACCGACCACAAGTCTTCCAAGCATCTCGCCGTCGATCTCACACCAGGTGACCTCTCCGCCGCCGGCCGCGAATGCTATCCCGCGCTCCGTGTCGCGACTGAGCAGGATCCGAAGTTGACCGCGGTCAACCGACCGAACCATATCGAGGTAAGGTAAGCCCGAATTACGCGGAATCAGCGGGTGCCGACGTTCGACCGCTGCCTTAGCTACAGAGCGGCAGGGGAGGGGGCTGAACGAGCAACCGTCACAACATGGGAGGGGGGCGCTCACTCCTGGTTGGACGGCAGGCCCGTGTGGCGGGGAGGCTCCGCAGGAGGACTGCCGTTGGAGATGGAAAAATCGAGACTGATCGGGCTCCAGGAGTGTGGCCCCCGCCCTGATGGCTGTGCGCCCTGGACCATCATCGCAAGGCCGCATGAGCGCTCAATCGCGTGGGATGCCCTCTACGACGACCCGTAATGCCAGGCTGAAGCCTCGATGCGGCCTATTTTTTCCACCAATCGGCGTGCGGACAGGGTTATGAGGTTGTGGCTGTCTAACTGAGCGTCGCCGTTCATGTGCCCTGCCTGAAAGAGGTCTCACCGCTTGCGCACCCGGCAAACGCGGCATCGCGCCGCGTGCTGCAGAAGGCTGGCATCAAGATTGCTCGGTTTGCGCCGGAGATGAACCGGGCCCTCTATCGCCGGCGTCGGCAGAAGCTGCCGGCAGTCGCACTGGCCCCCACGAGGGTGGAAGCTGTCGGGCCACTAGCTGCGATTCATCCTAGATCACTTCCTTTCGCTTGGCCGGGACCCGAGTCGCAACTGCGCCGACGGGACCCGGGGGTTGGCGAGGGGAGGGGGACCGCACGCATCGTCAGCTTCACGTTGCGGTCCTTTAGAAGGAATGTGCGCTATGTAGCGGAAATTGCCCGACCTTCTGTGCCAAGCGGTGCGACTCGGACGATGGTTTTCTCTTGCATGGTAGACACGAATCGGCCCATAGAGACGGAAATACCCGTGAAAGTCGTGATATGCCGTCACCGAAGCAGCGAGCCGTGGACACGAGGCCAACCGATTCAACGGTCGGTCGCACGATGCTGCATGACCTGATCGCCGGTGATGCCACAGGGCTGTCCGAAAAACTTCAGGAGCACAGGCTAAAGCTCTTCCCTCCGAAAGCAGAAAAGACGCTCCGCCGATTCACGTCCACCGAAACCGCCAAGATTGTCGGTGTCGCGGATAGCTACCTCCGGCAACTCTCGATCGAGCACAAGGGGCCAACACCGGAGACTTCTGCCCATGGACGGCGCTCGTACTCCTTTGCGGACATTCGAGCACTTCGAGAATTCCTCGACGAATCCGGGAAGGGTGACCGACGCTATCTTCCCCACCGTAGCGCCGATCAGCATCTTCAAATCATCTGCGTCGCCAACTTCAAGGGTGGGTCTGCGAAAACGACGACTTCGGCACACCTGGCTCAGTACCTTGCCCTCAGGGGCTATCGCGTCTTGGCCGTGGATCTCGACCCCCAGGCGAGTTTGACCGCACTACACGGTCTTCAACCCGAATTTGACCTAGGGCCTGACGAAACATTGTATGGCGCGATCAAGTACGGTGAAGGGCGCCGGCGGACGGCCGAGGTTGTTAGAGAGACATACTTCCCGGGCCTCGATCTCATACCGGGCAACATCGAGCTTATGGAGTTCGAACACGAAAGCCCCATCGCAATGGCGGAAAAGAGAACTGGGGCGACGATGTTCTTCTCGCGGGTGTCGCAAGCACTCGCGGAGGTCGCTGACCGCTACGACGTCGTCATTCTTGATTGTCCGCCGCAACTCGGATTCCTCACGCTCTCGGCGCTGTGTGCCTCAACGGCGCTGCTTGTGACAGTTCATCCGGAGATGCTGGACATCATGTCGATGTGCCAGTTCCTCTTGATGACATCCGAACTACTTGGTGTCGTCGCTAAGGCCGGTGGCGACATGCAATACGATTGGATGCGCTATCTAGTGACACGGTACGAGCCGACCGACGGGCCGCAGACGCAGATGGTGGCGTTCATGCGGTCGCTCTTCGGCGAGCGTGTGCTGACGAATGCAATGGTCAAGAGCACGGCCATCTCTGATGCCTCGATTACAAAGCAAACGCTCTACGAGGTCACACGCGAACAATTCACTCGGTCAACCTACGATCGCGCACTCGAATCAATGAATCAGGTGAACGCGGAAATCGAGGCCCTGGTCGAACAGGCTTGGAGCTACTGACAATGGGGCGCAAACACCTTCTTGAACATTTGATTTCGCCGCCCGAGACTCCGCCCAGCGCGCCGCAGGCCATACGGAGGCCGATGCCACGAGGGGTCGGCTTGGTCGGCGCGATGAGTGAATCGATCGAGACGATGGCGGCCGATCTTCGAGACGCCAAGGAAAAGCTCGAGGCCGGAGACGTGATCATCGAGATCGATACCGATCTCATCGACCCTTCATTCATCACCGATCGCATTGGCGAAGACGATGAAATGGACGCGTTCGTCGCGACCATTCGGGACCAAGGCCAACGCACTCCGATTCTGCTCAGGCCGCATCCAGAGAGCCGAGGGCGCTATCAAATTGCGTTCGGGCACCGCCGCTACCGCGCCCTGAAAAGGCTCGGGCGTCCGGTCAGGGCGATGGTCAAACACCTTACTGACGAAGAGCTGGTTGTTGCCCAGGGCCAGGAGAACCAAGACCGTCTCGATCTGTCCTATATCGAACGGGCATTATTCGCTGCGCGGCTTGAGGCGCGGCGGTTCCAGCGCGACGTGATCTGCCTCGCACTCAGCATCGACAAGACCGAAGTGTCGAGAATGATCAGCATCGCTACCGCTCTGCCCGGGGAGCTGATCGAGGCGATTGGGCCCGCACAGAAGACCGGGCGTCGGAAATGGATGGATCTAGCGAAGGCAGTCGAGGAGGCCAGGTGGCCGACCGAAAAGGAACGCCTCCTCGAGGTTTGCAAATCAGGTGGTGCAGCGGACAGCGACCAGAGGTTCGACCTCGTGTTGAAAGCTCTGTCGCAGAGCCAATCACCGGCGAAGGCGGATGATCAGGGAGAGGGACGGCCGAGCTTCACGGTTGACAAGAAGCCCGGTGTGATCCGCATCCGCTTCGATGAAACGAGCCTGCCCAAAGACATGGTGGAAGACCTCATGTCGCGGGTGAGGAACGTATGCACCAGCTTCGGAGCCAAATCATGACGTAGTTAGGCAATAGAAAACCCGCCTTGCCGGGCGGGCTTCCCATTCAACATCGCGGCGAGCGCGTAGCTATCGTCTTGCACGCCTAAGATAGCTCGACCTTCGTCTTTTGCCAAGCAAAAATTGCCGTTTTTGTTTGGACAGGAGAGGTGCGTCTGCCGCGATCCTTACCAGGAGAAGGATCATGATGGACACCGTTCAGCGGGGGTCGGTGCTTGGCTGCGGCCAGGCGCCGGGCCTCCGAAAACTCACCCCCCAGATGCTGGGGACGATTGAGGTCGCCGAAACCCATAGGTTCACCTCGGACATGCACCCCGGCCAGGTATTGGCCGCATTCAAAGCCGCCGCACCGTACCTGGGCCTGCGGCCAAGCGTCGTACACGCGATCGACTGGCTCTTCCGGTTTACGGATGCCGTCGATTGGCAGCCGTCGTCCCGGCCGATCGTGTGGCCTTCCGCGGCCATGCAGCAGCAAGAGCTAGGTCTCGGTCCAAGCCAGGTGAAGAACCTCAATCGCTATCTGGTCGAACTAGGCCTGGTCGTGATGAAGGACAGCCCCAACGGCAAGCGCTACGGCCGGCGGGACGCCAAGGGACGCATCATCGAGGCCTACGGCTTCGATCTATCGCCGCTGGCCGGTCGCTACGCGGAGTTTCAGGCCGCCGCCGAAGAGGGGCGTGAGGAACGTGCCCGCCTACAGGCCCTGAAGCGCCGAGCGACGATTGCCAGGAATGGCATCCGACAGCTCCTGGAAACCGCCGTCGAACAAGGGATCTCGGGGGAGGAATGGGAAACGCTCCGCGTTGCGTCGGCGTCGGCTTCCCGCGGCATCGCCGGCAGGAGCGGATCAATCGAAATGGAGATCGCCGTTGCCAGGCTCGAGCAGACCCAAGGTCACATGCGTCGCTGCCTAGAAGCGGCGCTCGAAGCGAAGGGCCCAACGCAGGCGCAAACGTCTTCCGAATCTGTGAATCTTGACCCCAAGGGGTCAGAAAATTGGCCCCATATTACAACTACAAACCAACTTCAGAATCTGAAAGATACTGTAATTGCTTCAGGGAAGAGTAGCCCGTCGCGGGTTTCTCCCGGGGAAAACCAGCCGTCCAGCGGGTTCGCAAGTCGTGTCAACACGGACCGAACAACGAATGTGCAACAGCGCCCGGGCAAAGTTCGAACGGACTCTGGTTCCCTCCTCAAGATCACGCCAATGGAGCTGATCAAGCTCGCACCACGGCTGAAGCCATATCTGAACAGCCATGCGCCGAGCTGGCCCGAGATTGTGGACGCTGCGGACTGGCTCCGCGATGAAATGGGGATCTCCAAATTCATCTGGGGCGACGCCTGCCTGGTCATGGGCCGGGAGCAAGCCGCCATCGCCGTCGCAGTCGTCTCGGCAAAGCCGCCAACCCATTTCCGCGGCAGCCCGGGTGGCTACTTCCACGGCATGGTCTCGAAGGCCAAGGCAGGGGAACTGCATCTTGCCCGGACCATCTGGGGGATGCGCGGGGCCGGCGAGCGTCACCTGAAATGAGATTGCGACCACCTCACCCCTTTCACCAGGGCCACGGTCGGACGTGTCTCCATTCGCAAACTCCCCTTCTACGGTCGGCGCGACCCGATGGAGGAGAGACATGGCGGATACGACGGTAGCCACGGCCGCGCGGTTGAACGGGGTTCCCCTGGTCAATATCGCCGAGAACCTGCGCGTCGCCTTCGACAACGGCCGCCGGTTGAGTGCGATCTTACGGGAAATCGTGACCTTGCGTCGCGCCGCCGGCAAGCTTGCCCCGAGCGAATACTTCTACTACCGGCTCTGGGATCCCCATCTCAGCCTGGAAGAGAAGCGCTGCTTCGTCGGAAAACAGGCCCAGCATCTGATGCACGTCGCCTGCAACGACCGGCACTGGTACCAGACTGCGGCCGACAAAATTCTTTTCCACACAATCATGGCGGGCGCTGCGCTACCCGTGCCACAGGTGACAGCCATCACCCAAGCCGGCCGACGGCTCCGCGGAGCGCTCACCCTAGACCAGCCCGATGCGATTGCGGCGTTTCTGCGCGACCCTGCTAATTTTCCCCTGTTCGCAAAGCCCGCCGCCGGAAAATACAGCCTGAACGTGATCAGCGCCGATGCGTACGATCCGGCGTCCGACGAGCTGATCCTTTTTGGGGGTGCCCGGCAGCCCGTGCCGGCGACAGCGCAATCCATGGCAGAGGGGGCGGGCTACGTCATCCAGCCTCGACTGCGGCCGGCTGCCGAGATCGAAGCAAAGTTCGGTCCCTGCCTCTGGTCCGTGCGGCTTGTGGTCTTCATCCGCCCGGATGGCCCTTACATCCATCGTGCCGTGGCGAAGATCGCGACCGGGGACAACCCGGCGGACAACTACTGGCGGCCCGGCAACATGCTCGGCGCGATCGATCTCTCATCCGGGCGGATCGTCGGCGCCGTCCGTGGCACCGCCTCCCAAATGACACGCGATGAACGCCACCCCGATACCGGGCGGCCGGTGATCGGGTTTGGCGTTCCGCATTGGTCCACGCTATGCGGGCTGGCCCGCGAGGCTGCCACTGTCTTTCCCGGCATCCGGACACAATCGTGGGACATAGCGGTGACCGACCAGGGACCCGTTCCCCTCGAGGTCAATTTCGGCGGCGATCTCAACCTCGCCCAGCTTGCCGACGGGAGGGGGGTGCTCGACGACGATTATCGCGCCCACCTCCGCCAGTGCGGCTTCAGGACATGACGGGTCCAGGCACTCACGCTTGCCGAGAGCTTATGCTTCCCGTGTAGAGCTTGTACCGGATGAGCCTAGCGGGGAGGGGCATCGTCGACGACCAGACCCGGCTGTTAAGGGCTCGCGGAGGGATATTCGGAAACCGCTGTTTCCGCTCCGGCGCGACATACCAAGCCAGGTCGGCAGTGGGTGGGTTTGCGACTGTCGGGTTACGGCCGGTCCCCTCGAACCGCCGACTTGCACCGTGGCCCCGAAGCGGGAGGCTAGCATGGGTTCGACACCTGCCGTCTATCGTAAGCTTTCGGCCATATCTTCCGGAAATCTCAAGTTTCGGCTCCTGTGGCTAGACGCGCGGCGGCATGTGCGCCGCGTCGAGACGCCGGTGTATCAGCGACACGAGCGACAGCAGGTCTTCCGCGTCGTCCTTGGTCATCGGCCAGTGGATACGCGCCGCATGCGCCGTGGTGTTCCTAAACATCCCGAACGTGCCTTTGAGCAGGTTCGCAAATCCCTTCTGCTCGCTCTTCTCGCTCTCGGTCACAAGCGGGTTGATGGCCAGCATCGGCAGCTCGCCAGCAAGCGCGCGGTCAACCAGCGTCGCGCCGTCGTCAGTCAGGCCCGTGCGGGCGCGGAGCTTGTCGGCGACGCTTTTGACGGCTTCCATGACGGCATGGAAATAATCGTCTGCAAGCAGCTCGTCCCGGCAGAACCGCACTACGTCAGGGTGGACGCCCCGCGTGTTCAAATCCGCCCGCAGTTCCTGCGCGCGACGCTGCGCTTCCGACAGCGTGCTTGCTGCCTCGGCGGCTTCCAGCGTCCCCGATGCGCGGATGGCAAGACCCGCGAAAGCCAGCGCGCGGTTGAGGTGCGCGCGCATCGGCTCGAACCGCTCCGGCGCCCGCGCGAAACGCTCCGGCTTCATCGCATGCCGAATGAAGGCAAGGATATGCGTCCGGTCCTGCCGCTGGTTCTGCTCGCTGGCGAATGCGTTGTAGAGCCGCTTGCGCTTGGTTAGGGACGGGTCAATGTCGGCCATCCGGCTCGTTGCGAGCAGATGACCGATTTCTGAGCCGGTCAGCCCGTCGCTGGTATCCCCGAGCGCGTCGGCTATCGCCTCCAGTTGGGCCTGTGTGAACAGCTTCGGCACTCGGACGGCTCTGGTGAAAGGGAAGGGGTGCCCTGCCGGGTGGACAGGACAGGCACACAACATGTAGCTCAAGCGCGGCCCTGCCGCATCAACATTCGCTTCTGTTCGCTCCCTGTTCCGTGCTATAGCGGCGACCAGAGGAGGCGTGGTCATGTCATCGCTCAACGGCCTACTGGCCGCATACGCGCCGCACACACCGCCAATCGTTCACTGGCAGGGTGCCAGCGGGCGCTGGTATGCGCACAGCGTCTTCTCCATCCACGCCATCCCCGACTGGATAGCGGCCTGCAACTACATCTTCACCGCCCCGCGACCGGACGGGTTGCGCAGCGCGCTCTATGTTGGCGAGAGCGGTGAATTCGACGTCCGGCTTGGGCAACATGAAAAGCTGCCGGAGGTGCTGTGGCTGGGCGGCAGCGAGCTGCATGTCCATCTCGGGGCCACCACCCGGCAGCAGCGCCTCGACATCGAGACTGATTTGCGCCGGGGCCAGCCCGCGCCGCTGAACCGGCAGGGCATCGGCGGCATTCGAGCGGACGGCGGCGGCTTCGGGGGCGGCATCCCCAGCGCGCTGGGCGCGCTGGGGAGATGACGCTGACCGGCGCAGACGCCATTGAGCTGACGCCTCTCGAGCGGGAGTTAGCCGAGCAAATCGAAATGGACGCGCACGCGCTGCGCGACTGCGGCGAGCATGCGCGGGCGAACGGCGAGCTGGTCTGCGGGCTGATGCGGTCGCTGATTGCCCGGAAGGGCATCCCCGAGGTCAGGGCCAGATTCTTTAATGACGCAAACTACAACGTCGGCGGGCGGGGCCGTTCCCGGCGGGAGACGTTTGAAAAGAACGGCACGCGCGGAGAGGACATCTTCCGGCACCCGCATTTCCTTGTCTATCTGCGCTATTTCCTGCTGGGTGCAGACCTGCCTGACGCAGTGAAGGCGGGCTTTACCGCCGAGGTCGCCAAATGCGGCCATGTGACATCAGGCGACATCGTGCCACTGGGGGCACTCGCCCGCCAGCAGACGCGGGCGCATCGGTTGGATGCGGCGCGGGGCTGCTGCGTCGGAAGGCCCTATACTCAGTAGGCCTGAATTTCGGAAATGGCCATCATTACGCGCCCCGCCGCTGCCCTTGAGAAGCATCGTAGAAGCCAGACCCATCTTCGGTGCTCAGCTATGGGCCTTTTCATTGAATGCCCGCTCCCGAGACCGCCTACCCGGCGATCGAGCGCCGGGCATGGGTCGAATCACGCCCTCAGGGCGAATTTAGGCTTGATGGCGCCGGCAAGCAGCTTGACCGCATTGTCCCCAACGCCGCGGTAGACTTGCCACGAGGGGAACTGCGTGGCGCGGACGAGTGTTTCAGCGGGCTTGGTGCGGTAGGCAGGCTCATAGATGCGCCTGAGATGCCGGACGCGCACACCAGCGGACCCAGTGCTATTCCCTATTAATCGCGGAGTATAGGCGCCTGCCGTCCTGACGCTGTGCGCCGTTCGCAAACTCCCTCGGCATAAGCCGGGGAATGAAAGGCGAAGAGCTCAAGAGTTCCGCTACCGCTTGCGCCGGTCGGGCCGCAAGGGACGCCGCTGCGCGGCCGCCGCCAGAGACGGCGGCGCCCTTGCCCCCCTCCGGCTTCGCGGTCGCTGGGTCGCGAAAGGATTGGACTGAAGGGACGGGGAGTTCCCCGCCGTCAGGCCGATCGCCGCAGACCCAGGAGCATCGTGCCATGACCGCCGACACCGAACTCGACCTGTTCCGCGCCCAGGTGAATTGCGCGGCCGTCCTGGAGAACCTGGGCCCGCCGCGCCCTGAAATACCGCCGTGACGAGGGCGAGGTGCTCATCATCACGCATGAGGGGCGCGGCTGGTGGGATCCGCAATCGACCGCCAAGGGCGACGTCTTCACGCTCGTCCAGCACCTCGATCCGTCCCTGAATTTTGGCCATGTCCGCCAGGTCCTGCGCCGGTTCGTCGGGATCGCGCCACGCCACACCCCGGTCGAGCGCAGGCGGGGAGGGCAGGGGGATACACGCTCCGTCGCGGAGAGATGGGCGGCGAGGCCGCGCCTGCGCCCGGGAAGTCGGGCCTGGGCCTACCTGACCGAGGAACGGCGGCTGTCGCGAACCCTGCTCGATGCCGCGGCGTCCCAGGATGCCGTGCGGGACGGCGCGTACGGCAGCGCGTGGTTCGCCCATCGCGACGGCGGAGAGGTCACGCATGTCGAGATCCGCGGGCCGCAGTTCAAAGGCTCGCTGAGGGGAGGGGACAAGACTCTTTTCCGCTTCCGCGCGGGGAAGAGCCAGGTCTCGCGGCTGGTCATCACCGAGGCGCCGATCGACGCGCTGAGCGTGGCGGCCCGGGAGGGGATCAGGCCCGACACCCTCTACGCCGCGACCGGCGGGGGGATGGGCCCGCGCACCATCGAGGCCCTCACCGCCGCGTGTGCAGCCCTGACGTCCCTCCCGGGCGCCGTGGTCGAAAGCGCGGTCGACGCCAATCGTGCCGGCGACCGCTACGCCGAGCGGCATGCGGAGATTGCGCGTGAGGCGGGGCTCCCGTTCGTCCGGATGCGGCCACCTGAGGGCCTCGACTGGAACGAGGTCCTCAAACGGGAGGCCGGAGCATGAAACCTTCCCGCGCCTGGGTTCTGCTCCCCTCCCGCCGCAGGCTCAACCTGCTGGCGCCGGACCCGCAGGCCTGGACTGACCGCGACCTGGCGATCGGTCTGTCGCGTACCTATCGATGGGCCGGCTACTCGGCCTGGCCCAACCCGCTCTCAGTCGCCCAGCATTCTTTGACCGTCCTGGCCCTTCGTCGTCTTGGCGCCGACCGCCCGCTCACCGCGGCTGAGGCGCGACGCGAACTGCTTCATGACGCCACCGAGGCCCTGCTGGGTGGCTACGACCCGATCACGCCCATCAAGCCTCTTCTCGGCGAGGGCTACGAGCGGCTCGTCACGCTCCACCAGGCCGCGCTCGACATCCGCTACGCGCTCCCAGCCTGGGATGAGCGATCATACCGCGAGCACAAACGCGCCGACCACCTGGCGGCGGCCAGCGAGGGCCTGCACGTGGTCGGCTGGTCCCGCCGCGAACTGCGCGAGGACCTCGAGATCACCGTCGATCCGCTTGAGCACGATCCGCTCGCCCCGGTGCAGGGATTCGCCGCGTGGGAACCCTGGCCGGCCGGCTTCGCTGCAGAACGCTTCCTCGACACCCTCGAGACCCTCGCGGTCACGCCCGGGCACTACCCGCGCGCCCAGTCAAAGGCTGCCTGACATGCCCCAGATTCTCGATGACCTCACCCCGCAGCAGCGCGCAGCGTCAACAATGACAGGACCAACTCTGGTCATTGCCGGGGCCGGCACTGGCAAGACCAAGACGCTGACTGCCGCGGTCGCCGACAGAATCATCACGCACGGCATCCGGCCCAACCGGATCATCGCCGTCACGTTCACCAACAAGGCAGCGGGCGAGATGATCGGCCGCATCCGGGCCGCGCTCGGCGATGAGATGTCGCCAAGCTGGGTCGGCACCTTCCATGGCCTTGGGGCGCGGCAGCTGCGCATCGAACCGGAAGTCGCTGACCTGCGGCCGGGCTTCGACATCCTCGATGCGGATGACACCCGCAGGATCGTCAAGCGTGTCATGAAGGCGATGAACCTGGCCGCAGGCGAGGACGAGATGAGCGGCGCGCGGGATCCGCTGAAGCTGGTCTGCAATCGCATTAGCAAATGGAAGGATGATCTTGTCACCCCCCGTGACGCACCGGCAGCGGCCGAAGCACAGATCGCAGAAGCCAATCGCGACGGGTTTCCTGTCGACGCCCACGGCCTGCGCAGCGCGGCACACATCTATGCCGAGTATCAGCGCATTCTCCAGGATGCCAACGCGGCCGATTTCGGAGACCTGCTGCTATGGCCCGTACGCGCGATGATGCACGATGCGGCCTATCGGGATCGTTGGGCGGGCCGCTTCGATCGCGTCCTGACCGACGAATATCAGGACGTGAATCGCGCCCAGTTCATCTGGCTGCGATACCTCTGCTCCCATCATCATGAGATCTTTGCAGTCGGAGACGACGACCAGTCGATATTTGGCTGGCGTGGCGCCGATATTACCTACATCCGTAGGTTTGCGCGGCATTTTCCGGGCGCCACTCAAGTTCGCCTCGAGGAGAATTTCCGGAGCACAGGCAACATCCTGGCTGTCGCCAATGCCGTCATCGAACGCGACCAAAGCCGTCTCGGAAAGACCCTCTACACGCGCAAGCAGGCCGGCACGCCGATCGAAATCGTTCGCTTCAACACCGGCGAAGCAGAGGCGGCCGAGATCACGAAGGAGATCGTGCGCCGGCGCGCCGAAGGGACTTCCTGGGGGGAATTCGCGGTCCTCTATCGTAGCAACAGTCTCAGCCGCCTGTTCGAAGAATTCCTGATGCGCGGCCGCGTGCCATACACCATCATAGGCGACGTCGGCTTCTACCAGCGTGCGGAAATCAAAGACTCGCTCGCACTCCTCCGGCTGGTTGCAGCACCAGACGAGCGGCAGGCCGATGAGAGCTTCCGACGTGTCATCAACTCACCCGCGCGCGGCTTCGGCGCAAAGGCGATGACCATCCTCGAACAGGAGGCCGCCTGGCGCCGCGTCCCGCTCCTGCAGGCGCTGGAGACCGCGGCCCTGCCGCCGAAAGCCCGCGCAGGGGGTTTGCTCTTCGCTGACGCAATTCGCAACGTGGCGCGCCAGCCGGCGGCAACTGTCGCCGATCAGCTTTCCCTCGTCCTGGATGCGACAGGCTATCGCAAGATGCTGCGCGAGAGCCAGGCGGAGACGATGGAAGGCCGCCTCGACAATGTGCAGGAATTGATCCAACTGGCCGGATCCTTCCATAACGCGCGCGAGCTTCTCGACCACGCCGCACTTTCGACCGGCGGCCCAGGCGAGGATGCCGCCAACACCGTCAAGCTGATGACGCTGCACCGCGCGAAGGGACTCGAATTCGTGCACGTGTTTCTGGTTGCGTGGGAGAACGGGTTATTCCCGCCGACCTATGGCGACCTCAACGAGGAACGAAGACTGGCCTATGTCGGCATCACGCGCGGCATGCGGCGCGTTACCATCTCGCATTGCAGCTTCCGGCACGGACCAGCGAAACCCTCGGACTTCCTGAAAGACATACCGGGGTCGAACAGGGTCATAGGCTGGGCGGACGAACCCAATATCCCAGGGAAGAGGTCGCGCGCCGCGTCGGCTGCCTGATCTTGCGCCCGGCCCGGTATCGGAGGTCGCATGTCGAGCAACTGTCGACCAAAAGCTGAGCCCGAACCGCCTCTCGGCTCAATCGACGAACATGAGGCGCGGCGCTGCGCCATCTGCGGCGCCAAGCATCCGAGTTTCGGGTTCGGCCCGCCCATGACAAGGCCGGGCCTCACGATCTGGGCCTGCTTTGCACATTGGAAGGATGTGGAGAGCCAACTGACCAGTTGGAGGCAAGGGAGAGGCAATCCAGACGTGCGGGGCACGCTCTTATAGCGGCGTGGGTCGGGCACAACGGTAACCGAGTCACTAAAGACGGAATGAATTAGAGCCAGTCAGGGGCGTGCCGCATGCGCGTTCGACGCCGCAAGGGTCGCGCGGACGGCGCCGCGCGCCCGGCTTCGCCGGCTGCGCCCTTGCCCCGCCTCCGCGACGCGGCCGGCGGGAGGGGTCTTCGACAGAGAAGATCCGAAAGGAAAGCAGACATGAACAAAGTCGTGAAAGCGCTGCGCATCATCAGCGGCGCAATACTGTTCGCATTCGTCATCCTCGCCCTTGCTGCCGCTCCGGGGTTTCTTTCGGATTCGAGCACCACGGTTCCTGTCGCCAGCTTCGCGAGGATCGGGCGATGAGCAAGGAAGAGTTCGGCTACGCGACCTACATCGAGCAGGCGAAGCAGACCATCGGTGGTCACCTCCATATCGGCCGCGGCGGGTTCACGCTCCACTTCGAGACTTCGAGGCTGAGCGGATACGATTGCGACCACGTCAAATCGCTCTGCATCGCCGCAGGCTTGCCCGTGATCGGCAGTCGCGAAGCGCCAATCGAGCTCGTCGCCAAACTCGCTGTCAGCGGGCCGATGATCGCGGTCAACAGGCATCCCGATCCGCGTCCTTGGCATGCACTCGCTTACGCACCCCTCGGGGTAATCGCCGCCGCGTACCGGCGCGCTGGCGCCGAGGTGTTCAACGTCGCCGATTCCGATTTCGACGAAAGCGGGTTCGCCGAACTGACTGACCCTTCCCTCGCAACACTGATCGACGGTTGGCTCGCCTATGTCCGGCGTGCGGCCGCCTGAAAGGAAGATACGATGATCGACGACCAATTCGCAGCGTATGAGGCGAGGGTTGAACGCGGGGCAAAGCTCAAGGCAGAGATCCTGCCGCACAACAAGGGCGTTCTCTTTGACGCGCTCGCAACGGCCGGCATCGCCACCGTGACCATCGACTTCGACGGATACGGCGACAGCGGCTCGTTCCAGGAGGCAACGGCGTTCAGCGCGGAAAACGCGGAGATCCAGCTCCCAATCGCGGACATCACCGTCAAGACCGTGGTGTTCGAGACCGACACGGTCGCTGTCAAAGACAAGGTCACGACCGCCCGCGACTTTCTCGAGGCCCTAGCCAGCGATTTTCTTGAGGATACGCACTCCGGTTGGGAGGACGGCGAGGGCGCCTATGGCCAGTTCCGGTTCTCGCTCGCCGATCGGACGATCACCCTCGAATACAACGAGCGCTATGTCGACTCCCACTTGCACGAACACGAGTTTTGAGGAGGAAGCCATGGCAAACGCTTATCACCATGCCGTCTCCTCGGCACGAAGGTTCGGCGGCACGCCTGAAGCGTACCAGCCCATCCATGACTGGCTGGACGCATCGAAGATGATCATTGCCGACTTTCGCCATCGCGCTCTGCGCCACCACGCAGAGGGATGCTTCGCGGCGGTTATGTGGACATGCAAGCGCGGTCTGATCTTGGCACTGATGGAGGTGGTCGTCCCGGTAGTCCATAGGAGGGGCCCCGCCGTCCGCATAGCGCGTATCAGCGCGCAAGCGGAGCGGGCGGCGGGGAGGTGCCTGTGGACCCACCGGGGCGAGCACCGGGCCACACGCGCTGTCGCCATCTCAATCTACTCCTTGTCCAAGATCTGTGAGCAACTGCTCGATACGGTGGGCGACCGAGCAGTGCCGCTCGACCTCGCGCGGCCAGGACCGCTCGCGGGCATCGTCTGCAAGTGACAGTTCGAGCCGGTGGCGCTCTCGCGGCCTCGGAGCATAAGTTGGCGTCGTCACGAACCGCGAGCAGCTCAGATAGAGATCACATTCGCACGGCCCTTCCGAGGGCAGCCGCAGGCAATGCCCCAGTTCGAGCTCGGTCTTCAGGAAGTTGGTGCGCAACCAATCGATTGCACTGTCGCTGAGGGCGCCGGCGCGGATCGCCTCGGCTCCCGCACCCGCGATCATGGCGCCCGGTTCGAGCACCGAGCGATAGTCGCGTAATACCTCGGCATCGCTGATCCGCGCATAGACCATCGTCATCTGTGGACTCTCATGACCGAGGATGCTCATGATCGTGTGCAGCTTCGCGCCGCGCTCGGCAAGTTCGGTGCCGAGCGTATGGCGAAAGCGATGCATGGTGATCGTCGGTTTGCCGACGGCGTCGATAAGACTCGCTGCTTCGCATGCGCGCCTGAGCGGCGTTCCGAACAGATGCCGATCGCTCATAAGCTTGCCCCGCCAGACGAACACGAACCGGACCAGATCGCCGGTCCGCTCGTCGGGCAAGTGCCGGTCGGCGACCTCCGCGCGGATTGCCAGCACCGCGCGCAGAGCGTCGGCCGCTTCGTCATGGAGTGGGATCATACGTTCGCGTGCGGTCTTACCGACCGGGATGCGCAGTCGGGCGGTGCCATCGGAATAGTTGTCGAGGCAGTCGGTCGTAATCGGGCGCGGCGGCACAACGCCGGTCAGGAACGGCCGATGACGTTCCGAGACCCGAGCGGCGGCGCGATCGTGAACACGGGTGATCGGGTTAGGGCCATCGAACCGCTCGGTGATCCTGCCCCACTCGTAGAATGATGACACGGCGGCCAACACCCGGTTGATCGTCGCGGTGCTGAGACGTGCGCCCCGCTCGCCGTTGACTGTCGCGAGCGAGGGATACTGGGCAGCACCGCGACGATGGCTCCGCTTGTTCCGAAGGTGAAGCAGCAGATCAACCGCAAGCGCGGGCGTGAGGCTCGGCCATTCCAAACCTTGTTCAACCAGAAAGGATCGAAGATGCGAAAGATCTTGAGCATATGCGCGCGCGGTGTTGGGCGAACATCCCGACGCATCGAGATACACAGAAAACTGCGATGCAGCCGGGTCGAACCCACCCAATGCAGGCGCATCAATGCTTATAGAGTCGTTCGACATGGCAGACCTCCAGCCCAGTCGCACTCATCGTCGAGGCTACGCCGAAAGCGCTCTCTGGCAGAGTCTGTCCATATAACGGCGGAGGCTCTGTTCGGAACCACGATCACCAATTCGGACGGGCACGCCATTCCGGTCCGCCTGATCGCTGAGCAGCATATCCTCGAGGACCTGGGGCGCATCCCGTCTTTTGCCGATTGGGTGCGCTGCATCCGTCCAGAACCGTGGATGGCGCGCGCCGGCACCAGACTCGATGGCGGGGAGTTGGACCATGGCTGACTTCTATACGCAGTTCTCGTGCATCTTCGACGTCGGCACTGCGGAGAACGCCGCGCGCGCCGAGATGATCCGGGGAGAGTTCGCCGCCGAACTGGACAGGGATGAGGGGGAGACCCTTGGCTTCGACATGGAGGTCGACCACGAGTCCGATCCGGGCGCGTTATGGATCCATAGCGATGAATATGGCAGTCCGGAGCACGTGATCCGCTTCGTACTTCGCTGTGCCGCCGACCTGAAACTGGGCGGCTTCTGGGGCTTTTCCTGGAGCCATTCCTGCTCAAAGCCCCGGATCGACGCCTTTGGCGGCGGCGCCCATGTCCTCGATCTCGGCGCCAGCGCGACGATCGCAGACATCGACTGCAGCAACTTCGTCTACGAGCAGCTCGCGCGGGCGGAAGGCGACATCAGAATTGCCGCGTCAGAAGGGAAGGGGGGCCAACCATGACCCTCAGAACCTTCCTGGATGCATCCAGCGGCCACCTCTCGCCCGCCACATGGGCATGGCTCGACGACCAGCTCTCGGACGCGGTGCTCCGGGATCCGGCCAATGACGCCGCGGCACAGATCGCCGGCGGCAAGACGCGCTACGGATGGCTGGTCTATGCCCCGGAGGGGGTTGCCGAAGGTCTTCCTGATGACCTGGCGGGTGTTCTTCTGAAGGCGCGCAGGCAAGGCGCGGAATACGTTCTGTTCGACTGCGATGCGCCGCCAGCGACCGACCTCGCCATCCGGCACCCGGACTTCTTCGACGAGCCGAGTGCGGCCTGATCAGCGCAAGCTCGGAGAGGGCGCCATCGGCTGACCGCCAGCAGGCCGGGCCATCCGTTCCCCGGCCACCGAAGCAAGAGCCCTTCACACACCTCATAACCCAAACAGTCTCCGGCGGCGGCGTCGGGGAAGGAGAAACTCATGCTCGCACATCAGCGCGCGCTTCCGCCAGGCAATGGCGCGGAGGCCACCACACCCGCTTTGCGTCGCCGAAACGCCGAGGAGGGCCTTGGCGCCGGACAGCGCTGCAGCATCTGCGGATGCAGCATCGATTCCGACCCCGACGCCGACCGGAAGATCCCCGCCTGCAGCTCGTGCAAGGTCAGGCCCGAGGCGCGGCGGCTGCGCAATCCTCAGCCGTCGCGCAGCTTCACCGAGGCGGAGAGATCCCTCATCCGCAAGGTCCACGGCTATCTGCCTCCGCTGCAACTTCTGGGGATTTTGAACGATCGGCTGCGCAGCGATCTCGGCCCGGACGCCCAGCCCTACACGGTCGAACAGCTTCACGCGGAAATCGCAACGCTCCCTGGCGCCAAAGCCGGCGTCAGCCACGGCTGGGCCGGGCTGCGGAAACTTCTCGCCCAGGCGAAGCGCGCCGGCACGCTGGAACAGATCGACGAGCAGGTCATCAACGACTTCGCCGTCGTCTTCTCCCTCTCCCCGAAAGAATTGATGCGGATGAAGGACGTTCTCCTTCAGCCTGCGGAGGACTGACCCATGAAACGCAACGTCATTCGCCGCGACGAAATGCTCGGTGCGCCCCTCGAGCTCGGTGGCACGCCGATCACGCTGGATGAATACGCCACGACTGGACTGCTCGCCGTCGCGATCGGTCCCCGCGGCAACGGCAAGACGAACGCCGGGCTGCTGATGGCCGAGCAGCTCTCGGTGCAGGGCTGGGTCAGCGTGCTGATCGACCCCGAGGCCGAGCTTGAATCCCTCTATGGGGATGCGGTCGCTGATCCCGACATGCTGCGAAACGCACTTGCCAAACGCGACCAGGCAATCCTCGTCGTCAATGCGACGGATGCGGGGGAGTTCGTGCCCTACGGCCGTGCCATCCTCGACGTCGCCGACCAGTACCGGAAACCCATCTTCGTCGTGATCGACGAGGGTCAGCTTTTCAGCGCCAGCCGAAAGCGCAGCAACGGAATCGGCGAGGCCGCGGATATCATCAACGAATTCGCGGAGCGCGGCCGGAAGCGCGCGCTCGATCTGTTCATCACCGCCTTGCGTTACACCGGCACGCTGCAGAGGACGCTGTTCGCCAACAAGAACCTCACCTTGATCGGCTGGCAGGAAGACCCTACTGCATGGTCTGCGCTGGCACCGCAGTTCAAGGCATCGAAAGTCGAATTCGCGGATCTCAACGCGCTCACCCCGGGGCAATTCTTCTGCCTCAGCCGGCATGGCGTCGAGAAAATCCGCATGCCAATGGCCGAGGCACTGAAGACCGTCGCGCCGAAGGCCAAACCTGTCGCCAAGACCCTGCCGGCCACCTTCAATGAATGGTCCCGGGCGATGGAGCGGATCCCGACCGAGCGCCTGGCCGCGCTCAACGAGGATGTCGTCAAATTGCTCAGCGCTGTCGCGGAGCTCTCCGCCCAGCAGGTGTTGGCGGGCCAGGCCGCCCTCCAGGACGAGCTGGAGACGCGGACATGAGCCCCGCGCCTCAACCGCCCCGGGACGATGCCTGGGAGCGCTTCGTGGTCGAGCATGGCCATCGCGCTGTCGGAAGAGACCTCGCGTTCATCCTCGGCCTGTGGGTCATCCCCCGCGACGCCTGGGAGGCCTGGAAGGCGCAGCGGGTGTTCCCGGCCGCCGGCTACGTGCCACTGGCCAGCCTCAAGCAGGCTTTGTCCATACGGAGCGATAAGCTCTCCGAATATGCACGCCTGGGCTACGTGCCCACGGCGCTGCGCTGCAATCCCTACGGCACCGGCCGGCACTCGACCCAGTTCGGCACCTGGTATCTTGCCCCCCAGGTTGCCCAGCAACTGGTCGCCGATCGCCATGCCGGCCGGCCGATGCCCTGGCACGGTAAGCCACTGGCCGAAAATCTCCGCGCGACCTACCGGCTCTGGCAGCAGCGGAAGCACTCGCTGAGTTGCAGGACCTGCGCCACCATCTGGGGCGGGAAGGGTGTTCCCGCATCGCTCGAGGCTTACAGCGTGCGCTATCCGCCGCTCGCCCACGGCGCCAAGCGCCACCTGACCCTGCCCTGGATGCCCGGCCTGACCGTCAGTGAGCTGGCACGAAAGGCGGGTTGCGCGCGCAGCCGGATGTGCCGCGCCATCGCCAACGGCACACTGAATGCGCTTGAGCAAGGCGGGGAGACCTACATTGCCAAGACCAACGCGACCCGCTGGATCAGCCGCGGCTGTCCTGTCGGTGATTCCGATCGTTCATGGATCTCGGTCGCGACCGCCAGCAAACGCTATCTCTTCACAGCGCGTGAAATCAAAGGATTCATCGCGCGAGGCAAGCTCAAGTGGAAGACCGGCACGGTCGGCGCCATGCGCGGCATCGTCTACGTGCCGTGGCACCAATGCGCCGCGCTGCGCGAAACGATTGGCTTCACGGAAGGAGAGGCCGCACGGCGCGCCAGCGTTCCGGTCCCGGAGTTTCGCGCGGCACTCGCGGGGGTTGACTGGCGGGGCACCGGCGCGATCCCGCTGGTCACGGTGCAGGCTGTCATCAAGCGCCTGCGCTCCCGCCCCGGTGTGACGATCGAGGAAGCCGCTCAGCTGCTCGGCAAGGACATCGCCTGGGTCGAGGGTCGCATCGAAGATGGCACCGTTCGTCTTCTCCAGCGACGATGGAACGCCAACCAGCGCTACCTTTCCGAACCGATGATGCGGCGCCTTCGCGACGCAACCGGGAAGCCGATCTCAATCGCGTCCCTGGACGAAGACCACCTGCGCCTTGGCGAGGCTGCGCTCGAGGCAGGCGTGACGGCTGCCACCATCATCAACTGGGCAAATGCCGGCGAACTGGAGCGCGTGCAGACGCGCACCGGCTGGCACTATCCGCGCAGCGCGGTCCGCGCCCGCGCCCGCCTGTACTGGCAGCGCATCCGCTTCCAGCGTGCCAGGCCGCCGGAATGGCTGAGTGCTGAAGCTGGCCCCTGAACCTTCTCGAAACCCCGAATCACGCGGCGACAGGCGCATTTCGCCGGCCGCACACCTGAAGGAGCACCGCCTGATGCTTGAACGCGCCCCGGCGCACGATGCGCTTCCCTGCCTGTTCTGTGGCCAACCCGAGCGCGCAGAAATGTTCGAGGTCTGGGGACACGAATTCATGCTGCATACCTGCTGCGAAGGGCTTCACGAGCAGATCGTTCTGGACATGAACGACGACCCGGAATGGGCACGCCACTTCATCCGGTCGATCGGCATCGAAGAGATCTGCGGACAGCAATTGCGGCGCGTTGCCGATGATGGTTGCTGCGGCCTCGTCCTCGACTGGCAGCTCAGGTTCAAGCCCATCGCCGCCAATTCGGTGAGACGGTTCATCGGCCTGCACCATGCGCATTGCGGCATCCCCGTCACCTGGCGCTTCCACAATGCCGTCATCAACGGGGCGACGCTGATCGGCGTCGCCGTCGTCGGGAACCCTGTCGCGCCGGCCCTGATGGGCCGAGGTATTCTGGAGGTGAACCGGCTTTGCATCCGCCGCGACGTGCCGTCCGCGCTCCGGTGGAATGCGGCCTCCATGCTGTACGGATGGTGCGCGCGTGAGGCGCAGCGCCGCGGCTGGCGCAAGATCATCACCTACACCCGCGCCGACGAGCCCGGCACATCCCTCGAAGCCGCAGGGTGGACGCGAGAGGCAAGCGTTCGCGGACGTGGCTGGCACAGCGCCCGCCGGCGGCGCTCGAACCGCAACAGCTGGATCGAGAAGGTTCGCTGGAGCCGAACCTTCACCGCCAGCACTGCCCCCGCCCGCAACCACGAAAGGAATGCCGGGCCATGCGCTACATCTGTGTTGACCGAATGGATGACGGACACGTCAGTGTCCGGGTGGCCGCCGGCATAAGTAAGCCGAAGACGAAACTGTTCGAAGATCGGGGGGAAGCCATCCGATTTGCTGAATCAAGGATTGGCCGCAAGGGCGTGGTGATCGACACCACCCTCATGTCAGCCGAACAGCTTGCCGCACCCAAGACGCGCGAAGCACGCGCGGCCGCCGTGATCGAGCAAATCACGAGAGAAACGAAAGGCTGAGGGCTACCGCATCACCGCGGCCCGCCGCAAGGGGACGGCCTTCGGCCGCGCGCCGAGACACCCATCGCGCTCGCGCGATGGGGCCCGTCTGGGCGCGCCCTTGCCCCGGGCCGGCGGGATGCGGGGTGGGGAAGGGGTCATCCTGCAAGGAGAAGCCCCATGCCGACAGGCAATTCCGCCTCGATCGACCTTCGCGAAATCCGCCACTTTCATTTGTTCTGCGGCCTCGGCGGCGGGGCCCGCGGCTTCAACCGCGGCAGCGCCCGCATCGGCAACATGCAGGCCGTATTCCGCTGCCTCGGCGGCATCGACGTGTCGCCTGCCGCCATTCGGGATTTCGAACGGCTGGCCGGCGTTCCCGGCACGGTGCTCGATCTCTTCGACGCCGACCAGTACGCCGCCTTCCACGGCCGACCGGCCCCGTTCGGGTGGCGTCCCGCAGGGCCACAGGACATCCAGCGCGCCGCGGGTGGAGAACGCCCGCATATCGTCTTCCTGTCGGCACCGTGCAAAGGCTTCTCCGGCCTGCTCGCGGAAGCGCTGAGCCTCACGGACAAATACCAGGCCCTGAACAGACTCACGCTGCGCGGCGTGTGGCTCACCCTGGAAGCCTTCCAGGACGATCCGCCGGAACTCATCCTCTTCGAGAACGTCCCGCGCATCGCCCGCAGGGGCCGTGGTCTTCTCGAGCAGATCGTCGCCCTGCTTCGGAGCTACGGCTATGCCGTGGCGGAAACGACCCATGATTGCGGTGAACTCGGCGGCCTCGCCCAGACCCGGAAGCGCTTCCTCCTCGTCGCGCGTCACGAGCAGAAAGTTCCGCCGTTCCTGTACGAGCCGCCGAAGCGCCAGCTCCGCGCCGTCGGTGACATTCTCGGTCGCCTGCCGCTGCCGGGAGATGTCGAGGCGGCGGGCCCAATGCACCGCGTTCCCTCCCTGCAGTGGCAGACCTGGGTGCGCCTGGCCTTCGTTGAGGCAGGGTCCGACTGGCGTTCCCTCAAGCGTCTCCGCGTCGAGGATGGGGTTCTCGCCGAGTTCCGGCTGATGCCGGACCATCCCTGGCGGAACGGAACCCTTGGCGTCCAGCCATGGCACGCGCCAGCCGGCACGATTACCGGCAACGGCCGACCCGGAACCGGCGCCTTCAGCGTCGCGGACCCGAGCATCGACGGTCATGCCCGATCGGTGCAGCTCGGCGTAAGACCCTGGTCCGAGCCCGCGCCCGTCGTCACGGGCAAGATGTTCGTGGGCGGCGGTCCGCACGCCGTCGCCGATCCGCGCCATGGCGGCCCAGCCAAGTTCAACAACGTCTACCACGTCGTTCCGTGGCAATCGCCGTCGCCCGCCGTCACCAGCAGCCGCGACATCGCCATCGCGGATCCCCGGACGGGCTGGCCCGACGGCGCCCATACCAGCAAATTCCACGTCCACCGCTTCGACGAGCCGGCCCGCACCGTGACCGGCTCCGATCGCGTTGCCAGCGGCGCCATGTGCGTGGCCGACCCCCGCACCGACGAACGCCGGTCGGGCTCGATCGGGGTGGCCGCCTGGACCCAGACCACAGGTACCGTCGCCGGCGAGAGCCTCCCCAGCAATGGCAGCTTCGCGGTCGCCGATCCCCGGCCAAACCTCCATCGGGAGAAGGGCGATGCGTACGTCAACAGCGGCCATTACGGCGTGATCCCATGGTCCGAGACCGCGAACACCGTCTCCGCATCCGGTCAGCACGACAATGGCGCCTGGAGCGTCGCCGATCCCCGCCAGCAGACGCATGGCCTGAACCTTCCCGGAAGGCCTCTGCCGGCCGCCCAGGACCGGCTGGTGGCCGTCATTCGAAGCCTGGACGGCACCTGGCACCGGCCGTTCACCACCCTCGAACTTGCGGCCCTGCAGAGCCTCGTCGATCCGGAGGAGCACCTCGAGCTCGACGGTCTGTCCGACGCCGACTGGCGCGAGCGCATCGGCAATGCGGTGCCGCCCGAAGCCGCAAAGGCGATCGCCGACACGATGGGCACCACTCTGCTGCTCGCCTGGTCCGGTGAGAGCTTCATGCTTTCCGCCATGCCGATCTGGGTCAGGCAGATCGCCGTCGGGCTCTCGCTCCGCCAGGGAGCGCCGCTATGACACGCGGCCCCCGCGCGCTTCGTCCCAGCTATCGCCGGGCCCTCGCATGGATCGTCGAAAACGATGACACCGAATGGCTTGCGCCCGACGACGACGGCCAGGTCATCCCCTCCGTGACCGCCTCCCTGGTGGCGGATCTCTTCGGACATTCCGATGAGAAGGTCGCGCGCGATCTCCAGCGAGAGATGAAAAAGCGAAGCTGAAAAGACACCGGCTACCGCGCCGTGGCGCGGCCGCCGCAAGGGACAAGGCCTGCGGCCTCGCGCCGGCCACCCATCGCACGAGCGCGATGGGACCCGTCCGCGCGCCCTTGCCCCGGCCGGCCAGGACGCGGGGCTGGGAGGGGTGTTCCACTCACGGAATGAGGACATCCAGATGCGCAAGCATGAACGAAACCCCCGTGACCACTACGCCGAAATCACCGACCAAATCATCGCTGCCCTGGAGGCAGGAACGCCACCCTGGCGGCAGCCCTGGGACAACGCGAAAGCCGGCGGCCCCTCGATGCCGCAGAATGTGGTGACGGGTGCGCGCTACCGCGGGATCAATGTGCTGACCCTCGGCATGTCTCCGCTCGCCTTCATGACTTCCGATCCGCGATGGGCAACCTACAAGCAGGCGCAGGACCGCGGTTGGCAGGTCAAGAAAGGCTCCCGCGGCGTCACCGGATTCTTCTACAAGCGGGTTGAAGTGGATCGGGGAGACGACGACGCGCAGGACGCGAACGAAGGCAGCAAATGGTTCCCGCTGCTACGGTCCTTCACCCTCTTCCATGCGAGCCAGATCGACGGCGTACCGGCCTACACGCCTCCCGGTATTGAAGAAGCGCCATGGCGCGCGCCGGAGTCCGCGGAGAGCATCGCCCGGAATAGCCGCGCCGACATCAGAATCGGTGGCGAGCGCGCGTTCTACTCACCGGCGACCGATCACATCCAAATGCCGCCGCAGTCCGCGTTCCGCTCCGCAGCGGCGTGGGCGAGCGTCCAGCTTCACGAGCTATCCCACTGGTCTGGGAGCGGAACGAGGCTCAATCGCGATCTGAGTGGCAATTTCGGCTCCGCGAACTACGCGCGCGAAGAGCTCCGGGCGGAGATAGCGCAGGTCATGATCTGCGCGGAGTTGGGCATTCCGGATTGCGACTTCACCAACGGCGCCGCGTACGTTGCTCACTGGGTAAGCAAACTTCGCGACGACAAGAAGGAAATCTTCCGCGCCGCCGCTGAGGCGCAGCGCATCGCCGAGTTCCTGCTCGCCTTTCATCCCGACCTCGCGGCGCGGAGCGCGCGCGACGACGCGCAGTCACCGACATCCGTTCTTCCGAGTGAAGAATCCGATCTGAAGGCCGCCGCCTGAAGACAGCGGCAGCTTCCTCCCCATCAACCGACAACCACGGAGAGTGACATGCACGCTCCCGAACCCTGGACGTGCGTCCGGATCGAGACGTCGACCTACTATGTCTATCAAATCGTCTCCGACGAGGTGCATGTCGCAAGCATCGCCGGCTGGACGAATATCGGCACGCTCTGCCCGATCACGGAAGAAAACGCGCGCCTGATCTGTCAGGCGCCGTCGCTGCTCCGCGTCATGAAGGATCTGCTCGAATGGAGCGCCTTCACCGGCGGGTGGGATGCGCCCTGCTGGCAGGAAGCCGAGGCGCTGATCGCCGGTCTACCGGCATCACCACCCAACCGCACCCAGCCCGATCGCCCCTGAAGCACGAGCCGCGGTCACTCACGAAAGTTCTGACGTCCGAAGGAGATAGACGATGTTTGCAACAAGTTCCGCCGATTGGGATACCGATACGGTTTGCAGGCTTCGCCAGCTTTGGGCCGAAGGTCACAGCACAGCCGAAATCGGCCGCCGCATGGGCATCAGCAAGAATGCCGTCGTCGGCAAAGCGCATCGCCTCGACCTGCCGGCGCGGCCGTCGCCGATCAGGCGCGGCTTCGACACCCCGCCACGCCCCCCGCGGCGGCCAAGCTGTCCGCCGCTCGCCCAGTTGGTGCCGTTGGCGCCCACTCTACCGCACGTGCGCGAGGCCACATCTCGGAAGCCCGGTCCCAGCGCACTCGCTGTTCCCCGCGGCAAGACCCCCTGCTGTTGGCCGATCGGCGAACCGTCGAGCCCATCATTCCACTTCTGCGGCGCGGAGAACGTGATCGGCAAACCCTATTGTCCGGAACACTGTTATCTCGCGTACCGCAAGTCGCGGCGTTCCCTCGAGCGCGACGTGTTGGGGTCGATCTCCGAGCCGGCGGTCCAGGCAAGCTGGGGAGGGATGTGATGAATTACATTCTTGCCCTTCAGAACGAACTGTCCACCGCCAGGGCCGTCCTTCGTGCCAAGGATGCAGTTGTCGAGGAGTTCCGCTGCCATCTCGCGGGGCCTAAATTTCAGGGGCTCGATCTCGACGGCGGGCGGAAGGACTGGATAGCAACTGCCGACGTCCGAGCCTGGCTTCAGCGTATCACCGACGCGGATGGTTTCGGTGAGGCTGACCCGGCCGGCCGCCAAGGAGGTCCGCCATGAACCCGGCGAACCCGAGAAGCTATGACCGCTCCCTACGCCGCGAGGTTCGCAATCCGATCCTCGCGTTGCCGGCCATCCGCAGCCTGCAGACCATGCCTGCCGAGACACGAGCCGCCTTGACGGTGTTGCTCGGCGACCTCGCCCAGGATGCCGCCGCACGGGCCGATCACGCGTGGCGCCGGCACAAAGCACCGATGGCTGCGTACTGGAAAGCGGTCGCCGTCTACGCCCGCCATACGGCGCGGGCCATTCGCGCTCTCCCGTGAGACCTGCCACTGACGCGGTAGCCGCCGCAAGGGTCCGTCGCGCCAAAGTGTGGCGCAACGGCCCGGCTTCGCCGGCTGCGCCCTTGCCCCGGCCACCGCCTCAGCGGCAGCCGGGAGGGGTCTTCGACAGAGAAGATCCGAAAGGAAAGCGCAAATGGAATCTCAAACTGCCCACGACATCAAAGCGGAACTCGAATCCGGCCTGGCCATGCACACCGGCTCGACGCGCTGGTTCCGCCACTGGACCCGCCGCCTCGTCTACACCGAAGGTGTTCAGTACCTCGCCGAGAAGGCGAACGCCTACTGGCTGATCGACCTCGTTGCGTCCTGGTGCCCGCATCCGAGCCTCCGGAGCGAAGAGTTCGTGGTGTGGAAGCTCTCCGTGAAGCCGGACCGCACCGCCATAGCGGTTGCGGACGACGGCAACGGCCGCGAGCTCGCCCGCCAGGATATTTCCCTGACCGACTTTCCGCTGGATGAGATCAGCCTCTACCTGATCGACAACACGCTGCTGCTGCCCAGCGAATACTAGGCCTGAAAGGCCCCCATCCAGGCGCGCCGTTCGCAGCGTCCTGGCTTTTCCTCAACCCACGCCCGCCAAACACCCGCCGCACGGGTGTTTGCGCGCGTACGCCCGGAGGCCCTCATGCCCGACGCCGCGCAGTACACGCTCGCCTTGTTCGATACCACCGCTCTCGGCTGGACCGCCGAAATTCCCCGGTCAGAAAGCTCGTCCGCTGACCCGGCTCTGCCGATCGCAGATGCGATCGGCCACACCCCGCCGGCACCCACCGTCCGCCCGGTCCATGGCACGAACTATGTGCTGGCCGGCGATCGTGCTCTCGCCCGCGGCTGGGCCGCACGCGCGCGCGACAACGTCCGCGCCATCACGCTCTCCAAGGACGTCGAGGAAAGCGGACGCGCACCGACCCGAGACGAACAGGGCGAATTGCTGCGCTTCATCGGCTTTGGCGCGACCGAGCTGGCCCAGAATTGCTTTCCGCTGCCCGGGGCCGAGGGGTTCCGGGACGGCTGGCACGAAATCGGCGAGAGCCTGATGGCGGCCACCACAGCCGCCGAATACGCCGCCCTGCAGCGCGCCACCCAATACGCACACTACACCCCCGAGCCGATCATCCGTGCGATCTGGCGCGCCGTGCAACATCTTGGCTTCACCGGCGGGCGGGTGCTGGAGCCCGGCATGGGCACGGGCCTGTTCTTCGCCGCGATGCCCGACGAGCTGCGGGAGACTACCCGCCTGACCGGGGTTGAATACGATCCGATCAGCGCGCGGATCGCCCGGCTCATTCATCCGGAAGCCCGCATCCATTGCGAGGATTATACGCGCTGCCGGCTCGGCAATGGCTTCGACCTGGCGATCGGCAACCCGCCCTTCGCCGACCGCATCGTCCGCGGCGATCCAACGACGGCCTCGCTCGGCCTGCGGCTGCACGACTACTTCATCGCCCGCTCGGTCAGCCGCCTCCTGCCGGGCGGGATCGCCGTATTCGTGACCAGCACCGGGACGATGGACAAGGGCAGCCTGGCGGCGCGCGAGTACATCGCCAGCATGGCCGACCTGCTCGGAGCGGTTCGCCTGCCCGAAGGCAGCATGCACGCGACCGCGGGCACCGAGGTCGTGATCGACATCCTGGTCTTCCAGCGCCGCCAAGACGGCCAAGCACCGGCCGGTCCTGCCTGGATGACGCTCGGCGAGGTGAGGCTCGACGATGCCGAGGTGCCGGAAGAGGCCTCGGATATCGACGGTGATCCCGATTTGCCCGCCGAGGGCACTGAGCGGCGCTATCTGCGGCGCGGCATCGTCGAGATCAACGAGTATTTCGTCCATCACCCTGAGATGGTGCTCGGCCGCCATGCCCAGCGGCGCGGCATTTACGGCCCTGGGCTGTCCTACACCTGCCGGCCGGTTACGCCGGCGGCGCCCCTCGAGGACCTGCTCGACCAGGCCTTGGCGCGCCTGCCGGCCGGCGTCATCACCACTCAGCCTTCGACCGAGGAAGACGACGACCAGGAGCTCGCTCCGCGCGCCGGCACGGCCGCCGAGGGGGCGACGATCAAGGAAGGCTCCTTCGTCAAAGGCAAGGACGGCCGCCTGTGCCAGATCATCGACGGCACGGCCGTTCCCATCGAGATCCGCCGCGGCAAGAGCGGCGACGGAATCACGCTCCGGGGCGCAAAGATCATCCACGCCTTCATGCCGATCCGCGATGCCGTGCGGGACGTGATCCGCGCCCAGGCCAGCGGCCGGCCCTGGGCGCAGGCACAGATCAAGCTGCGAACGGCCTATTCGAGCTTCATCCGCTACTACGGCCCGATCAACCACACGGTCATCTCGACCCTGCAGGACCCGGAGACCGGTGAGGAGAGGGAGGTCCACCGCCGGCTCAACCTCGCGCACTTCGCCGACGACCCCGATTGCTGGCTGGTCGCCAGCATCGAGGATTACGACCTCGACACCGGCATCGCCCGGAAAGGTCCGATCTTCGACCAGCGCGTAGTATCGCCCCCGGCGACGCCGCTCATCACCTCGGCCGCCGACGCGCTTGCCGTGACCCTCAACGAGGTCGGGCATGTCGATCCCGACCGGTTGGGCGAGCTGCTGGAATGCGAGCCGGACGAGGCCCTGCAACGCCTCGGCACCGCCGTCTTCCGCAATCCGATGAACGAGGCCTGGGAGACCGCGGACGCCTATCTTTCCGGTCCCGTGCGGACCAAGCTCGCCGCCGCCCAGGCCGCCGCCGTCCTCGACCCCCAATATGCCCGAAACATCGAGGCGCTGCTCGAAGCTCAGCCGAAGGACATCCCGCCCTCCGGCATCACCGCCCGTCTGGGCGCACCCTGGATTCCGACGACCGACATCGAGGCCTTCACCCTGGAAGCGATGGGCACGGAGACCCGGATATTCCACACGGCGGAGCTCGCGTCCTGGTCCGTCGATGGCAACCGTTTCGTGGGGAGCGCCGCCGGCACCTCCGAGTGGGGCACGCCCCGCCGGCACGCCGGCGCGTTGCTGCACGACGCGCTGAACAGCGCGACCCCGCAGATTTTCGATACCGAGATCGTGGATGGGACCGAACGCCGCGTCCTCAATCCGGAAGCGACAGAGGCGGCAAAGGAGAAGCTCGCCAAGATCAAGAACGCGTTCTCGCAATGGATCTGGACAGATCCCGATCGCGCGGAACGTCTCTCCCGCCTCTACAATGACCGCTTCAACAATCTCGTGCTGCGCCATTTCAGCGGCGCGCACCTGACGCTGCCGGGAGCGAGCAACGTCATCCGGCTCTACGAGCACCAGAAGCGGGTCATCTGGCGCATCATCACCGCCGGCAGCACCTACATGGCGCACGCCGTCGGCGCCGGCAAAAACCTTCTCGATGGCTGCCGCCGTCATGGAGCAGAAGCGGCTCGGCCTGATCAGCAAGGCGATGCTGGTCGTGCCTGGCCATTGCCTCGCCCAAGCCTCGCGCGAGTTCCTGCAGCTCTACCCGAGCGCTCGCATCCTCGTCGCCGACGAAACCAACTTCTCCAAGGACAAGCGTGCCCGGTTCCTGGCGCGCGCCGCGACCTCCGGATGGGATGCGATCATCATCACCCACAGCGCCTTCAGGTTCATCGCGGTGCCCGCCACCTTCGAGCGGCAGATGATCTCCGACCAGATCGACACCTACGAGGCGCTGAAACTGCGGGCCGACAGCGACGACCGCACGACGCGCAAGCGCATCGAGGCGATGCGCGAGCGCCTCGAAGACCGGCTTGAAGCGATCAAAGACCGCCGCGACGACATGGTGACAATCGAGGAAATCGGCATCGACCAGGTCATCGTGGACGAGGCGCAGGAGTTCAGAAAACTCTCCTTCGCTACCAACCGACTCAACCTCAAGGGTGTTGATCCGGACGGCTCGCAACGCGCCTGGGATTTGTGGGTCAAGACGCGGTTCATCGACTTAAAGAACCCGCGCCGGGCGCTCATCCAAGCATCCGGCACCCCGATCACGAACACGCTCGGGGAGATGTTCACGCTACTGCGGTTCCAGAACGAGCAGGCGCTGCAGGAGCGCGGTGTTCACGAGTTCGACGCCTGGGCGGCCGCGTTCGGCGACACGCGCACCGAACTCGAATTACAGCCCTCCGGCACATACAAGCCCGTCGAGCGGTTCTCGCAATTCGTCAATGTGCCCGAACTGATCGACATGTTCCGGTCCTGCGCCGATGTCGTATTGAAGGACGATCTCCGCCAATACCTCCGGCTGCCCCGCATCCGCGGCGGGAAACGCGAACTGATCACCGCCGAGGCAAGCGACACCTTCCGGACGTATCAAGGCATCCTGGCCGACCGCATCGCGGAAATCGAAAGCCGCACGCGGCGCGTCCAGAAGGGTGATGATATCCTGCTGTCGGTGATCACGGACGGCCGTCATGCCGCCATCGACATGCGTCTCGTCTGGCCCGGCAACGACAACGAGCCGGACAACAAGCTCAACAAGCTGATCGCGAATGTCCACCGGATCTGGTGTGAGACCGGACGAAACGCCTATCACCGGCCGGACGGCACGCCGTTCCCGATCTCCGGTGCCGGTCAGCTGATCTTCTCCGATCTCGGCACCCTCAGCGTGGAAGCAAAACGAGGCTTCTCCGCCTATCGCTGGATCAAGCAGGAACTCGTTCGGCTGGGCATCCCCGCGTCTGAAATCGTCTACATGCAGGACTACAAGCGCTCCGCCGACAAGCAGCGCCTGTTCAACGATTTCAGCGCCGGACGGATCCGCGTCCTGATCGGCTCGTCCGATACGATGGGCACGGGCGTTAATGTGCAGCTCCGCCTGAAGGCGCTGCATCACCTCGATGTGCCCTGGCTGCCATCCCAGATCGAGCAGCGGGAGGGGCGGATCGAGCGGCAAGGCAACCAGCACGATGAAATCGACCTCTACGCCTACGCCACCCTCGGCTCGATGGACGCCACCATGTGGCAGAACAACGAGCGCAAGGCCCGGTTCATCGCTGCCGCCCTCTCTGGTGATCGCAGCGTCCGCACGATCGACGACATCGGCGAAGCCGCTAACCAGTTTGCATTGGCCAAGGCCATCGCGTCAGGCGACGCGCGCCTGATGCAGAAGGCAGGTCTCGAAGCGGAAATCGCGCGCCTTGACCGGCAGCGGGCGGCGCATTTCGACGATCAGCTCAACATCCGCCGCCGGATCGCCGATGCGAAGAGCGAACATTCACGCGCCATCCAGCGCGCGAAGGAGATTCACTTGGATATCGAACAGCACATCTCCACGCGCGGCGATGCCTTCGCAATGGCCTATGACGGCCGCAAGGTCACGGATCGTCGCCTTGCGGGCACCCTGCTTCTATCGAAAGTCCGGCTGGCCGAGCGCGGCCGTAAGCCGCTGGAAGCCTCGCTCGCCTCGCTCGGCGGCTTCCCGCTCCTGTGCATCGCCGATCGAAGCTGGCGCAGCGAATTCGAGGCGAACCTCGTCCTTCGACGTAACGGCTACGACCAGATCATCCCGATCGAGGACGATCTGACCCCGATGGGGCTGGTCAGCCGTCTCGAGTACCAACTCGACCGCTTCGACTACGACCTGCAGGAGCAGGAACGACGGGCGGTTGAGGCCGAGACGCGTCGTGTCGGCTACGAGGACCGCGCCGGGCAAGAGTTTCCGCTCCAGAGGGAACTCGATGCCAAGCTCGCCGCTCTTGCCGCGCTGAACGCAGATCTGGCGAAAACCGCCAAGCAGGCTACGTAGCCCGCCCCCCGCTTCGGCCAAATTCATTTTTGGGAGACGTATCATGTCCATCGTGTTTACCACGAATGCACTGCTACGCCCGCCGTTCAGTGGCAACGAATTCACACGCACCAAATGGGAGTCACCTGACGCAAAGGCGGACTTTGCGAACAAGCTGTGCCGCTTCATAGCCGCCGATTTCAGGGAGGCAATGTTCACCAAAACCCTCTACCGGCGCCTCAGTCTCTGCTTCGGGCATATCGCGCACTATGATTCGTTCGGGTTCCTTGATCACTTCTTCCGCGACCTCCGAGGCAAAGTTGCGTTCCTGGAGGAGACGCTGCTGTGGCCGCCCTGCGGTGATCCAGGCTACACGTTCTGCGACGTCGAGCGCGACGTGCAGGCTCGGCTCAGGACCTGCAATCTTCTCGCAGCCTACCGCGCGCTGAGGGCGGCCGAAGTAGAAGGCGCTGAACGTGAGTTGCTCCGCCGCCTGCAGACCAAATACGGCGAATCACCCAGCGCTCCGGAACCAACGCCGATCCACACCGTACGGCCACCGCGCCAACCGCGCCCGCCACCCGCGGAGCAGCAGACCCTCTTCTAGGACAGCGAGAGACCCGACGAAGTGAAGCAGGTGCCGCATCGGGACCGCCGCCGCAAGAGGCGCGCGGACCTGTCCGCGCGCCCGGCTTCGCCGGCTGCGCCCTTGCCCCGGGCGGCCCCGACACGGCGGGGCGCGAGGCGTCTGCCGAAGGAAATCGGAAGACGCAATCATTCACCAGGAGCCCATCATGACCGAACTCCGTACCGTCGATCCCCGCATTCTCAAGCCCGATCCTGAAAACCCGCGCCGCATCAAGGCGACGCCGGCAATGGACGAGCAGCTTCGCGCCTCGATCCTCGCGATCGGCATCATCCAGCCGCCGGTGATCCGCGAGAAGGATGGCGACCTCCTGATCAAGGCGGGCGAGCGCCGCGTGAAGCAGGCCATCCTCGCCGGCCTCAGCGAGATCGACATCCTCATCCGGAACAGCGACGACGGGACGACCCAGATGGAGTCCCTGTCGGAGAATGTCATCCGTGCCTCGATGAATCCGGTCGATCTCTGGCGTGGCATCGAAAAGCTCGAAGCCCAGGGCTGGAATGAACAGGCGATCGCCGACGCGCTGGCCTTGCCGGTGCGTACCGTCAAGCGGCTGAAGCTCCTGGCCAATCTGCATCCGCCCATCCTGGATGCGATGGCCCGTGGCGACATGCCGAGCGACGACCAGATCCGGACCATCGCGGCGGCCACGATCGAGGAACAGACGCAGGTCTGGAAGAAGCACAAGCCGCGCAAGAATGAGCGGACCAACTGGTTTGCCGTCGCCAACGCGCTCGCCAAGCGGCGAATCCCGTTCTCCGCCGCGAAATTCGATGCGGAGATCGCCGCCAAGTACGGCGTGGAGTGGCATGACGACCTGTTCGCGCCCGGTGATGAAGACGGCCGCTATACGACCAATGTCGAAGGCTTCTTCGGCGCGCAGCAGGAGTGGCTGGAGAACAGCCTGCCGAAGGGCGGCGTCCTCGTACCGCAAAACGAGTACGGCCAGCCGCAACTCCCCAAGAAGGCCGAGCACGTGTATGGGAAGCCCGGCAAGAACGACATCACCGGCTACTACCTCGATCCTCGCACAGCCGAAGTCAAAACCGTCGTCTACCGTGTGCCGGTTGAGAAAAAGGCGGGGAAGGGGACCGGAAAAGGCTCGCCTGAGACCAGCCCGATGCCGGCGAAAACCCGCCCCGATGTCACCCAGAAGGGCAACGCGATCATCGGCGATCTTCGCACCGATGCCCTGCACGAAGCGCTCCACAAGCACGACATCGAGGACACGACCCTGATCGCCCTGCTCGTGCTTGCCCTCGGCGCGCGCAACGTCACCGTCCAGAGCGGCGCCAGCGAGGGGCGCTTCGACCGCGAGACGCTGTGCGACGCGCTGATGGAAGGCGGCGTGCTCACCGCCGACCACGCCCTCATTCGCAGCGCGGCGCGCAAAATGCTGACGGCAGCGCTCTCCTGTCGTGACAACATGTCGAATAGCGGGATCGGCGCGCGCATCGCCGGCGAGACCATCGGGGCGACCCTTCGACTGCCCAGCATGGCCACGGACGAGTTCCTGTCCTGTCTTTCGCGCCAGGCCCTCGAACACGAGGCCCGGCAGAACGGCGTGCGCGTGGAAGCTCGCGTCAAGGATACCCGCGCCAGCCTGGTCGCCCACTTCGCCGGTGCGGTCTGGCACTACCCCGGTGCCCTGTTCAAGCCAACCGAGGCCGAGGTGGACGATCTGCGCCCCATCGCTCTGAGCGACCAGTTCCCTGATGAGCCGCACGAGCCTGAATTCCGCGGCGGGGAAAACGACGAGGCAGCAGATCCCGAACTGGCCGACGCCGCCGACTGACGGCGCGTCAAGCCCGGCCCCTACGGGCCGGGTACCTCCCCCCCTACCCGGAGCAGCACCATGACACATATCCGCCCCGAGCTGGGCGCCCGGAGCGCACTCCAGCCGATATCCCCTGCGCTCGCGTGGCCCCACCTGCCGTTTGGCCTGGACCCCGCAGGCGTGCAGGCCGCCATCACCGCGAAGCGCGCGGACATCGCCATCCTCGAAAGCGACTGGGCCGATGCCTCGGAACGCGCGGTTGCGCGATCCGCCGGCAGGAACGGGCTCGCCGCCCGTGAGACCTGGGATCGGTCAACCTGGACCCGCTATCTCGACGCGGCCGCCGCATGCCCGGATCGATATCTCCCCCGGCTGCGCAGGCTCTACGCGGAGATTGCCCGCCTCGAGCGGCTGCAAGCGCCGCTGCCCGCGGCGGCAGGACGGGCAGCATGACCGGCGACGAGGATTGGCACCCGCCCCGAGGACTATTGGGCAGAACGGCACACCGACGGCCGCACCATCCTCTGGCTGGACGACCTCCACGTCAGAGAGTTCGCCGCCGGTGTCTCCCAGAAGGCCATCGAAGCCTGGGCCGACGCCTACGCCGCCGGCCGCAAGGCCCGGCGAAGCACTCGGCCGCCTCGTCGGGCGCAGCCAGCTCGCGGCCGAATTTCGGACCCTCCTGCAAGCCTGACGCGGCGAGCGGACCCGTACCTTTTTCATCGGAGAATCCCCGTGACCACTTCCACCGATCCGGCCGCCGGGCTGCCGGACCTCTGCTACGTCCGCCACCCAACGAGCGGCGAAACCGTCGCCATCCTGCACGGCGAAGACGGCTACCGGACCCTGAACACGCTGTGTTCGCCGGAGTGCCTCAATGCGAAGGTCTCGCCGCCGCCGACCGAGGCACAGATCAACGCGATGAAGCACGGGTCGATGTTCGGGTGGGACACGCCCGGCGCGGACCCCGCCTTCTGGCGTCGCAGGGACGCGCGGTGAACCGCTCCACCTTCCTGCTTGGCCTTCCGGCCCTGCGGGAAGGCGCGCTCTGGGCGACGGCCCGCGCCCTCGATGCACCCGTCCTGGTCAGCGCCAATGCCCTCTCACAATGGGCCGTCGACGCCGACGGCTATCGCATGTGGACAGGCTTCAACGGTCGTGCCCTCAAACTCGTGCATTCCCACCCGGTCGCGCTGGACTCGGCCGGGTTTGTCGCGGCCTGCCGGTATCGCGGCTTTCCCTGGGAAACCGAGGACTATCTCGACCTGGCCGCCGCAGCGCCATGGATCTGGTGGGCCAGCCAGGACTGGTGCGTGGAGCCCGAGGTCGCGCGCGATGAGGACGCGGTGCTGGACCGCATCTCCGGCACGGTGCGCCTCAACACGCTATGCCTCAATGGCGCGAAGCGCCGTGGCAGCGCGCACAACTTCGTCCCCGTCATCCAGGGTTGGCGTCCCGAACACTACCTGCGGTGCATCGACCGGATGCCCTTCGTCCTGGACTGTCCCCTGATCGGCATCGGCAGCATGTGCCGCCGCCACGTCGGCGGGCCGAACGGCATCCTCGCTGTGCTCGAAGCGCTGGACAGCGCCTTCGCTGGCACCGCGACGCGCTTTCATCTCTTCGGCCTCAAATCACAAGGCATCCAACACGCGGCGATGCACCCGCGTGTCGCAAGCTGCGACTCCCAGGCCTACGGCATGGCCGCCCGCCAGGACGCATGGAAGGCGCGCGCCGCCAAATCCGATCGATACGTCGCCGGCATCATGCGGCGATGGTACGAGCAGCAACTCGCAACAATGCGCACGACGCCATCGCGGCCAGGTCTCAATCACGCGCCGCCCCCGGAATCCCCGGCACGGTTGGCACCGCATGAGGCGCGCATCCGCGACGCCTACGAAGAGCTGCGCGCTCTGCACGAAGCCGGCGAGCTCTCCTGGTCGCAACTCTCTCCGCAACACGCGTACGAGATGGCATTCCTCGACGAATAGGGATTGCCGCAACCACCGGGAACACGACGGACGGTTCAACGATCTCCGAAGCACAAAGGAGAATCGGGAAAGTATGTCGCAAATCCCAGCACCAGCCCGGGCCTCGTTCCCCTCTCGGATAGACGCGGTCTAAACCAGGTCCGGTCCCGCTTCCGCATCCCCGCGCCGCTACGCGGCGCGCCTTCGGCTCGCGGCGCTGCCGTGTCGTTCGCTGCGCTCACTCCCGCACCAAGCCGCGCCGCTCGGGGGCGGGCGGTCCCAGCCCCGGTTTCTCAGACCGCATCCGAGAGGACGACGCCCGGCGTGGTGCCGGGCACTCCTCCCCGGAATGAAATGAGGAATGAGAACATGTCCGGTTACATGAACCGCGTGACGTTGATCGGCAACCTGGGTGCTGACCCCGAAGTCCGCCATACACAGTCCGGTCAGAAGATCGTCTCGATGAGCATCGCCACCTCCGAGCGGTGGAAGGACCAGCGCAGCGGCGAGGCGCGCGAGCGCACCGAGTGGCACCGCGTCGTGATCTTCAACGAAGGCCTGGCCACCGTCGCCGAGAAATATCTCACCAAGGGCGCGAAGATCCTGGTCGAGGGCAAGCTCTCCACCCGGAAGTGGCAGGACCAGCAAGGCAACGACCGCTACACGACCGAGATCGTGCTGTCGCCGTTCAACGGCATCCTGACCTTCCTCGACAGCCGCCGCAACGGGAACGGCAATGGCGCCGAGCGCACGAACGGCGCGCCGCCGGCCGGCCCATCCGGCGACCTGGACGACGAGATCCCATTCTGAGGCCGCCGAAAGATTCGGTTTGCCGCGTGCTGCACGCCGGTCCGTGCCGGCGTGCAGCCTTTCGTCTCCAAGAAGGGAACTCACCATGCCGATCACCGACGTCTCGGCCACGCCATCAGCGGCGCTGGCCGCAGCCATGAACACGAGTTTCGGCGCGCTCGCAGGGGCCATTGACGATCTTCATCGCGCCGCGCTGATCCTGCGCCAGGAATCTCGCGCTCCGGAGCAGCGGTTTCGGACACCGCAGGATCTGCGGCGCATCGCCGATCAGTTCTCAGAACGCGCGAGGTCCTGCCAGACCGCGCAGAACGCGATGCTCGGGGCGCTCGGCCAGGCGCCCGCCGCAAGCCCGTCCTGACGGCCGGCTCCTCGCACGCGGAGCCGCACCTTCCCACAATACGGAGGCCACGATGAATATCCACCCATCGGTGACGATCAAACGCGTCGTCGAGGCGGTCGAACGCAGCCATCAGCTTCTCGACAATCCCGGGTTCTGCGTTCAGTGCGGCGAGGACGCCGAGGGTGTAGAGCCCGACGCCCGCTCCTACGAATGCGAAGCCTGCGGCGAGCCCGGCGTGTACGGTGCCGAGGAACTGCTGATCATGATGGCCGCGTGATGAGCGCGCCGCACCTGGCCCGACAATCCTGCCTCGCGAGCAACGCCGCATGGCGCCGCGAGGCCAGGCATCTCCGGGAGATGTCGGTTCGCAAGACGCTCCCTGAAGAATCTGCGATGTGCCTGCGCAGGGAAGCCGAAGCCGCCGATGCCCAGGCCGATTGGTGGCTCAGCGCCGCCATCGAGGCGGGCTGGTTCAAGACAGAAAAGGAGAACACGACACCATGAGCCGTCACGAAATCCCCGCTCGCGATCAAACCCTTTCCGTGGTGGTCGGATGGGATAATCCGCTTCAGACCTTCTTCACCCAGGTCGCGCGACCCGATGCCGGTGATGATGACGACGACCACATCATTCTCTGGGTCGGGACCGAGCCGCGCGAGGTGGTCACCGTCGAGGACCTCTCACGGCACCTCGCACCGTTCGCCGATCTTTCCGACGAAACCACCGCGCAGTTGCGCGCGGATCGCGCCGCCAAGCTCGGCCAGGCGCCAACCGCAACGCAACAGGAATTGCTGGCCTTCATCAGGAGGTCACGATGATCAGGCAATACTACGCGCAGCGATGCCGTGGCGGCTATAATCCGCTCCGGGTCGGCGTCATTCCAGCAGGCGCGATCTTCTACATCCAGGATGATGGCTGGTGGCGTGACCGTTATCGCGGGCGCCCTGTCTGCCGAGAGCCATGGATCGTCGAAGCCTTCCTCAACGGCACGGTCGGCGCCGGTCGCCGCAACGCCGAGACCGGACTCTGGGAAGACGTGTACGTCGCGGGCAGGTCCGACATGGCCCTGGTCCGGTCCCGGCGAACCGGGCGCCGCCGCCAGATCGCGGTGCGCGTGCTCATCCTGCATGAGGACGAGGGCCTCCGGCGGGACGAGGGAACCTATCCGGACCTGCCCGCGTCGCGCGCTGACGCCCGCCTTCCGGCGGTCAGCAATAGAGCTGCGAACCGGCTCGCCGGGAGAGTTTCGCCGCCGCTCCAGGGACGACCGAGCGTGGTCCATGCCCAGCCGGCGGCCCGCGCCGCCGCCTGACGAACTGTCGCAAACCATCCGCGCGCGTCAGCGCATCGCCAAGCCGCGCCAAGCCTGCCTCGATGTTACCCCGCAGCACATCTTCGGCGCTCACGGCAACGCGCAGCGCTGCGCGCCCGCCGGCCATGATTGGATGCCCGAGCAGCACGCCCGCGCCGGCGAGATCGTGGTAGAGCGCGATCAACTCGGGCATGGCCAGCCATTGGCCCGGCCGGGCGGAATCGCGAACGGCGAAGGTGACGATGCCCGAGTCTCGGCCGCAGATCGCGACATGCTGGTAGGTCCTGCCCGGCAATACCTCGATGTCGGGGAACTCCGCGAGGAAGCTCGTGAGCGCACAGGTCATCCGAGCGATTCTGACCTCGGCCTTCGTTCCCAACGCCGTCATGTCCCGCAGATTATGCAGCGCCGGAAGCCAGCGGAGCAGGCACCCGGAATGGGGCAGGGGCCCCATGTCCGGGTCCCAGCCATCCGCGAAGTAGAAACCCTGGGCCGACATCAACCTGGCGATCATGTGTTCCGGAAACCGGCCAGCGGGGAGCACGAGCGCTCCCGTGGCGGCCGGGGAACCGAGAAATCCGGACCCGGAGATCACGAGCGGCCAGCTCCGCCCCAGATGATCCGCGACCCGTTCCGGTCTCAGCCGCATCTGCGACGCATCCAGCACCATCCGCGCCGGGGGCGGACAGCAAAGGGGCGCGACCGCGCCGGTCCCATCGCCGAGCGCCCCGTAGACAAAGGGCTCCGAGGCCGCGCGCTCCGCCTCGCGGTGAAATGCCTCGAGCAGCTGGATATCGGGCCGGAGATGGCCATCGGCGCCGCGCAACGGGATCTGCACGACCTCCACCCGCTCCTTGATCGCCGCTTGTGTCCCGGGCTCCGCACCATCCAGAAAGCATCGCCGCACCGCGGCGGGGAGCAAATCCGGGTCCATGCCGGAGGCCGGCAGGATCGCCGTTACCGGCTGCGATCCCGCCTCGAAGGATAGAACCAACGTCGCCAGCCGGTAGGCCTCCGGCACCGATTGGGTGAGGAAGATCGGCATCTCGGACGGAAGATTCAGCACGTCTCGGATTCCCTGCACGATCCTCTCACGCAAATCGCGCAGAAACGCGTGCGCGCGGAGCGGCGTGCTCACGCCCATAATTTCCGAAAACATGTCGAGGCACGGCTGATGCGCCCGCGGCGTCAGCGGCACGCCGCTGCAGGACGACAGGATGGTGAGGTCGCCGCGTGGCCGGGCCGGCCAAAAATACTTGTTCAAGCCCGCCGGAGCGGCATCCTCGACCCACCGCTCAAGACCAAGGGCAAGGGTGGTCAACATCGCCTGTTCGGCGTCGTGCGTGAACCAAGGCTTCTTCCTGCGCTTCGATGACATTCAAGACCTCTGCTTTGCGCAGACCGGTCTAGGTCGGGAAAGTGCGCATGGCGCCGCGTTCAGCATCACCAATCGTATTGGCCGGTTGTCGAGCGGCGGCTGGTTCGGCTGCGGCAAGCTCTTCGGGCCCAAGGCTTTGCCAGAGCAGCCGCTTGAACCGATTGTCGCGCCACTCCTGCTGCCAATGCCCGGGCAGATGAAAATCGTGCTCCAGTACCGCCATCGCCCCGGCCGCCCGCCCCATCCGCGGATGCAACACGCGCTTGCGACCCCGATAGCCTTCGTCGGCATAGCCCATCGTCTCGACAACGACGCGACGTTCCTTGCCATCACGATACCGCGCCGTCACCACGAAATCCGGAATCAAGGGCGGAAGCGGCGTTCCATCCTCCGCCACGGCCGGACCGAGCGAATCCATCGGCTTTTCGATCGTCACAACGGCCTGGTGACGCCGCGCCATGCGCCACTGAAACGCCTGCAGGATCGATAGGGTCTCCCGCTCGAGATCGCTATCGACGAGCATCACCCGCCCCATCGATGCGCACGGATGCACATACGCCGAGTGGATCTGCACCGGGTCGACCGGTGTCGGCCGGGCCAGGATGCAGAGCGCGAGGTAGGGCGACCGGGCGCTCACGGCCGGGCCAGGCTCATCCCGCGGTCGCTCGCCATAAAGGGCGATCCGTCCCACCACGGGCAGTTCCTGCCCGTTGAGAGCGATCAGCTTCTCCGCAGCGGCTTCGTTGAGCCGGATCAGCAGCAGTCCGTGGGGCCGCGTCCGCGGATAGGCCTTCGCCGGCGCCGCGGTGATCTGCTCCATCAACCCCGGCAGCTTCGCCAGGCTCATGCACAGTGCGTCCGCGACGCGCACGCCCCGGTCGAGCGAGAGGCCGCGCGCCGCGCGCCACAATGGCGAGAGCTGCTCGCCGACGGATGGCGGCTTGCTCGCGACGGGATCAATTCTCTGCAGCCCAGCCTCGGTCAGCAGCCGGATCAGCAGCCGCGCGAGCTGCGGCCGCCGGTTCGCCGGCGACGCCGGCTCCCGGCGCTGCAGCGGCGCCGACGGGCCAACCTCGAACGACCGCACCAGCCGCACCTGCGATCGATGGATCGGCCTGTAGCTCGCCGATATGACCGCCTGCTCGGCCGGCTCGCGGAAGAACTCGCAGGCCTCGGCATGCTGCGGCCAGCCCGCTTGCAGATGCCGGCGGATATGCGTCTCCGCCACCGGCACGAGTGCGGGCGGCCTGTCGGCCGCCGGCCGGCAGTCGCAGAGGATCCAGCACCCCCTCCCGGTCGCCTGCACGCGACGCACCACGTGCACGGCCGCGGCGCGCGCCGCGGCCGTGCCGCCATAGCACCCGAACGCCGCGCGCAGGATGCAATCATCTGCCTGGTCGAGCGCCCAGGCCGTGGTCACTTCACCTTTGGGAGCCGCCGTGAGAATCGAAAGACCTCCGCGCTGTCAATGACAGCGGGAGGTCTTCGCATCATCGGTTGCGAATGGCGGGTTCGTCCTACATCGTCGCGCGCGCCGCAGTCTCGGCCAGCAGCAGGGCCTCCATATCGGCGTGTGGGCCGCGCGGGGACCAGGGCTCGCCGCTTCGCGCAAGGCCGACCGCCCGCGCAACGCCCTCGGCCTCTTCGGCCCGGAGATGAGCCTCCATCGTCAGCTCGGCCGCCTGCAGCTCCTGCGCCTGAAGGCGCGCCTCGAGTGCCGCGGTCCAATCGCCGCCCTCAGCACGAGCACCAGCCAACCGCCGCCGCCCCTCGCCGATCACGCCCCAAGCCCGCCGCGAGGCTCGCGCGGCATCCACGGCCGCCGCGACCACAGGCGCCAGCAGCGCCCGGAGCTGCGCCGCGCGTTCCGGCCCTGGACGAGGATCGATGCCGTTCACGATGTGCTCCGCGGCCTCGGCATCCACCCGATCGCGGAAGTCCGCATCGGGCAGTTCGAGCGCATAGGCCGCCGCCAGCATGTCCACGCTGCGCAGGTCGGGCGCCAGGGCGCGCATCAGGTCCAGTGTCGGCCGGGCACGCTCTTCGGTCGGAAACCGGAACACGTTGCGCGTGCCGGGCAGAAGTTCGGTCGCCATTCCGAAGTCCTCCTTTGTAGCCGCAAATACTATATCTTGGGGAAGGTGCAGAATGCAACAACAAAATCTTGTACTTAGGTTAATTCTGCTCGCTGAATCAGGCAGTTGACCAGCACGCACGGCCGGCAACACGGCGGCTCAGATTGGCGAGGTGCTACAGGTCCCGACCGGCCCCTTGGGGTGCGCTGCGAATTCGGTTGCCGGAGGCTACGGAACGGCTCGCGGGCGGCAACTCTGCGAGTGCTCCACTGCGTTGCGCCCCTCCGGGTGCCTTCCGCTCAACCGTCCCGTCGATCGCCTCCGCAATTCGCAGTTCACCCAAAGGAGCCGATCATGACCACGACCATTAAAGCACTCACCAATCTGAGCCGCCGCGTCGCCCGCCAGTTCCACAGGCTGTTCAACCGCCTGACCCGGAAAGCAGAGTTCACCTGCACGGTGACAATTGCCATTCCGCCCTTCCTCAAGATGGAGCTCGGCTACAAGACGGACCTCGGAACGCCGGCCAACGATAATCACCGCCGTCCGCGGCCCAGCCGCAGCGCCTGACCGGCGCAGCCGGCGCGGCCTCGAGCCGTGCCGGCATTGTTTCTTGCATCCTTCGCGCACGGGCTGCGCGCCAGGGTTTTCGCGCCAGGCGAGACCGTGCCCCTCCGCCGGCCCTCTCAGCCGCGGCGCCATATCGGGCGGTCCCAGGCGCTGACATGCGGGGCAGGGCAGGGCGCACGGTTTTCTCATCCTACCCATGCTCGGGGCGAGCGACGGCCGCGCCGGCAGCCTGCGAGCGGGGCGTCGCGCCCGGATCCCCGAGCGGGCGTCGCGTCACCCGCCAGCCTTGTGATCGGCCGGGTGATCAGGTCTCGGCCACGGTCCTCATTGGCGAGGCTGGCGAGCCGGACGGGCGCGAGCTCGGCCCTGGATGGTGGCTGCGGCGGGTCCGGGCGAGGGGCCAACGCCGGCCTGCCGCGGACGCAACCGCCCGTTCCGGGGCGGCAAAAGCTGGGCAGGGGGTGCGCCGGCCCTTCATCCCCTGCCGGCAGCCCTCTCTCCGGCCGTGTGGCGACAGGAGACGTGCTGATCGTCCCGGTTAGGCAAGAGCGATTGATGCGACAGCTCAGGCTGCCAGGCCGGGCTGATGCGTTCAGGCAGGCCTGGGAGCGGATGCCTGTCTGACGCGCTTCACGGCCAGGCTTCGGTCTCTCCTCAGCACGGGCCGGATCAGAACCCAACGCCTGCGCACCGCCTCGATGGGTGCGGGTTCTAGGCCGGGCGACGCAGGCCGCAACCCCCGCTTCGCCGTCCAGGCGCGCCAAGCGCGCCTGTCATGACGGGCGAAGCGCCTGACGGTTCCGGACGGCACCGGGTCGCTGCGCTCCCGCACCACTGCCGTCCGTCAGGGGATGCAGCCCGCGTCTTTGCCCGGCCTGGACGAACCGCACCGAGGCGGTGAGCAGGCATCGGGCCCGCGATCCCCCGGCTCTTGTAGAGAGATCCGAAAGATGACCGCAAAGAACGCTCAGAAATCCTCCCCCAGGCCCGCCCGCGCCCCGCAGACCCGCCAGGCGATCACCTTGGAGCTCGTCGCCCAACTCGTCCCCTCCGCCGTCCAGGCCGAAAAGATCAGCAGCACCTTCGCCCTCGATCCCGTCGATTTCGACGGCGTTCGCGAGGGAACCGAAGAGCACATCGGCACCATGGCCAAGCTCCTGGAGCCCGCCGTCAACGAGACGGCCATGCGCATCCACCTGCAGCGCGTCGTCGGCGCCCTCGTCAGCTCCGCCCACGGCGCCGCCACCTTCTACAGCGCCAAGATCACCGTCGCCCGCGAGCTCACCACGAAGCTCGCCAATGAGGACCGCGACGAAGACCGCGATGGCGTCCTCGGGTTCGACACCAAGGCCGCCCGGGCCCGCGAGTTTGCAGCAGGGGCCGGCCTCGCCGCCTTCGCCCTCTACGCCGCCGCGACCGGCGCCGTTCACGCCTACGCCGAGATCACGGGAGAGGAATGGAAGCCCTACGTCGCTCCCATCGACCAGCCCCGCAGCGTCAGCCGCCAGGCCGCCGCCGCCGAACTCGACGCCCTCGGCTGAGAGGGCAGGCGGGGGCCGCGCGGCCCCCGCCTTTCCGTTTGCTCAAGGCAGAGAGGCACGCTCGCGAGCGCAGCGCCGGTCCGCTCAGGCGCAGAGCCACAGGCTCCGCGCCTCTCGCAAACCGGCGCCGCACCCTCGCATGCCGGCGCTCCGCGCCGCTTGTTCATCCCGTCCAGAAATGGAGATTTCCATGCCAGCCCGTGCTAAGCTGCCACCCATGAACGTTCCCCTGCGCAAACCCTGGACACAGGAAGAATTCTTCGCCTGGGCCGAGACTCAGGAAACCCGCTACGAATTCGACGGGTTCCAGCCCGTCGCCATGACCGGCGGCTTCAACAACGCCTCGGCAATCGGGGTCAACCTCATCTCAGTCCTACGTGCGAGGCTGCGCGGCAGCGGATGCCGTCCACTCGGGCCCGATGCCGGCGTCGAAACCGTCAATCGAGCCGTCCGTTACCCCGATGCCCTCATCACCTGCACCAAATTCGATGGTACCGCCAAAACCGTTCCCGGCGTCCTCGTCGTCTTCGAAGTCGTGGGCGCCACAGCCGAATCCAACCGGCGGGACCGCATCACCAAAGTTCGCGAATACGCCGCCGTCTCCTCGATCCGCCGATACGTCATTCTCGAATCTTCCGGTATTGGTCTGACCGTCATGGAGCGCGCCGTGGCAGACCAGGTTTGGCAGACGACCGTCCTCACCAATGACGACATCCTCCGCATGCCCGAAATCGGCATCGAAGTCCCCGTCTCCGAGCTGTACGAGGACATCGCCTTTCCCGGCGAGGATGAGGCCTAAGCGCAAGGGCGGTCGGCAGTCGGTGGCGACGCTGCCTGAAGCCCACTATGCGACGAAGTCCGAGCTGTTTAGCCCGTAGGCCGCTCAAACCAGGCCGGTCACAGAGGAAAGAAGCCGATACTGCGCCGGACGTCTCCCGCCGCTGCGCCGGGCCGCGCTCTATTCCGCTAGGCGCTCACGCGCCAAGCTCCACCGAGCCCCTGCGGGTCTCGGCGCTTCGCGTGACGATCGCTGACGCAAGAAGCGAATTCTCACCGGCGCCACGCACAGAGACTGAACGATCTTGCCAGTTCTGGTGTAATGGTTTGAGGAGATGGACATGCGGGACAACCAGACCTTGGACCAGCAACCCACCAGTGACGACGTGCAGGGCATGGCTTGGTGGGCCGGACTTTCCGAAGCTGACCGGGCGCTGTGGCTGGCGCGTGCCGGCGGGATCGGGTCCGCCAAGGATGCCTGGGAAGCGTTCAAGCAAGGCCGTCAACAAATGACGGGAGAACTCGCCGGCCTCGACGACGCCATCGCGGGGAAGACCGTGGCTGCAACCTGGATTCATGACGCCGCGCGTCGTTATGGCGTGACCTTCGCCGAGGCGCCGGTGGATACCTTCGCGAATGCGCTGTCTCGCCTCTCCGACGCCGACGTCCAGCTCGACGAGACCGAACAGCTCCTGTTAGCGCTCGCGCGCGCCGGCGTCGTCAGCGGCACGCAGAGTTTCGCGCTGCATGCCGCCTACCTCCGCCAGTCCCGCACCTGATGCCGTTCGATCCCTCCGGTGATCTTGCCACACAGGGTTACTTGCGGGGCGTAGCCGGCGAGAAGGACCGTCCCGGGTGATCGGCCGCACCCTGGAACGCGCGGCACAGCTCCAGCGCGCGATTGTTTCAGCTTGCTTCATCGCCGCCCGATCCGTCCGTTCCGGCCTCCCGGGTGGCCGCAAGGCCCGGTCCAAGCCTGTTCTGATCGGTCAGCCCGCCGCCGCGAACAGCTGGAGCTGCTGCGGCTCCTCCGCCGCAGCCACGGCCAGACCCGCTGCGCGCCGCACATGGCCCGCCAGCGCCTGGGCTGCGCCCAGCGCCGCGTCCGCCGCCACCCGCGCCGCGATCGCCCGGTCCCGGAACTCCCGCCGCGCCCGCGGCAACATCATCTGCGCCGAGCCGCCCAGCTTCTCCGACTGCGCCACCTGCACCTCGATCCTCACCAGGCGATCCCCGGCCGCCTGAAAGGCCTGGCAGAGCTCCATCGCATGAACCAGGTGGGTATCCATCAGGTGCCGCAGCCTGATGATCGCGTCATCCGGCCCGCTTCCCATCTCGATCGCGCGAACCAGGTAATCAAACTCCCGGTCGAAGCCGCGTAGCGCATCCCGGGCCTCAAATCCCGCGTCAGCCACCAGAGACGCGACCAGAGACCGCGGCGGGGCCAGGGCCGTCATCGCCTCGATGGTCGGCGGCTCCCGCCGCACGACCGGAAACCGCAAGATCGTCGCGCCGCTATCATCCGTGCCGCCCATGCCCGCCTCCCGCGCTCTGCCGGAATCCTAGTACGGGCTCATCGGGCGCGGCAACCTGCTCGGCGGGCACCTTGGCGGATTTCATCAAGCCGCGAGCAGCTCCGGGAGATCGTCAAAACCGGACCGCTCGACTACGCGATAGGAAGCGCCGCAGCGCTTCTTCGCGCCGGCCCGGCGCGCCAAAGCATGGCGCACGAAGCGCGCCGCCGCAGCTTCATCAGGCATCGCGTGGCGAAGCGTCCGCCCCGTCCGTGCGACACGGCCGAACGTCACGCTCACCACGAGCACACCAAACAGATCGCGCCCCAACTCGCAGCGCCAGGACCGATAGACGTTCAGCTCGCCGTTGATGGCCTGAAGGACGATCCACTGAGTTTCCAAGAGTCCAAGCCCTGTCTTACGAAGTACCGAAAGCAGAATCGCACGTATCGCCGCGAATGTACAAGGTTCATTCGCGGTTCGTCGAAATGCCTCGCCGTGATCGAACCCACGCGGCATGCGCCTCGCGCCGCACTTCACTCCGATCCGCCTCGCGGGTCAGGATCGCCCAAGCCCGATCCAACGATGCCGGCCGACAAGGCGCCACGTCGGCCGCGTGTACCTGTAGCACCGCGGCAAGGTTCGCCAGCGGCACGACGTGCCGTCGTAGCCGCTCGGCAAACCGCGCGTGGCCGGCGCTCACCACCAATCCGAACACGCGCACCCCGCGCTCACCGATCACCCGCTCGACGGCCCCGACATGCGCCATATTCTGGCACACTGCATTCGGCGCACGCGCCTCGCGACCACCCGCACCGTAGCGAACCCACTCTTCGGCGCCCGCCGTGCCATCAACGAACCCGGACCAGGTTTTGACCTCGAGCACCACGATGCAGTGGGGCGCCCGGACCAGAAGATCGAGCTCGGCCGATGACGCTCGCTCACGCAGCACGACATTGCGCAACGCCGGCCAGCCCAGCTCACGCACAACGCCAGCGACCAATGCCTCCCCGAGCCCGCCAAGCGCGGCGGCACGGTCAGGCTGCGCTGCCTGGGCATCCGTCACGCCGCCATCGCGGCGCCCCAGAAACCTCTTCATCCACGCGGTGATCACCTCGTCCGGTCCCATGCGCTCCCCCGATGGAGGGAGACTGGGCAACCATGGTGCGAACCGCAGCCCCTGCGCCCCACTGTCCGGGGGGAACGCTCGCCTGCTGTCTCTCCATTCTAATGCCGGCCAAGGTCGAGCCAGTTCAACCCCGCCTTCGGCGCCGCGCAAAGCGCGGTTGAGGCACGCGAGCTACAGCGGGGCCAGGCCGCGTCAGTCGCAGGCCTGAAGAAGGCCCGCGCCTGCTGCAACCTGGCCCCGCCCGCTCGCGCACCTCAAGGGTTGAGCTGCCTCTAGGGCCGGCATTCCCGCTGCTCATCAGCAATCGGGCTGATGCAAACACGGGAGTTCAATCATGACACACCTCGACAACGGATCCGTCGTCACGGACCTCGACGCCCATCGCGACAACGCCGCCCTCACCGAACAAGGCTACACCATCCGCCACATCGAGACCTGGCACCGCGAAACCGACCAAACCTGCATCGTCTGGGACGCGCCAGAACTCACCGAGGCGGATCTGCCCTTCTGAACCCGCTCTTCGAGGGTCGGCCCGAAAGGGTCGGCCCCTTCGTCATGCCTCCGCAGGTCGCCTGGCCGCAACAACCCGCGCTCCGCGCGCCCTCCGGGCCTCCGAGGCCGCGCGCCGCAAGCGGCGCTTCTCTGCGGCCTCTCCGGGGTAGCGGATCGCCGCGCCGGCCGTTTCACCCAGTATCGCCTCCAGCGGCGTTTCGAAGCTCCGCCCGTCGCGCAGACGCGCGAATGAAGGAGGGAAGGGCGCAGCCCTCCCCTCCCTGAAACGCGGCCTACAGCGCAGCAGGGCCGCCACAGTCGCAGGCCTCAAGAAGGCCCGCGCCTGACGCATCCCGGCCGCGCCAGCCCGCATGTCACCCCCCCCTCCCGCTGCTCGCCGCGAGGCGTCCGCCGAAAGCGCATGCGCGCCACTCGGCGTCTTTCAGAAGGAGAACACGCAATGCAGACCACCGTTCACAATCTTCGACGCGAGGCAATGCGGCCTGGCGACATCCGTATCGACCGCCGCACCGAATTCGGGAATGAGTTCATCATCGGCCGGGATGGTTCCCGCGCGAATGTCATCGCCAAGTTCGAACAAGCGGAGCGCGCACGGCTGGCAGATCACGGCCCGGCTGGGCAAGCACGGCGCCGCAAGGTTCGCGCCATGCACGGGAAAAGACTCTTCTGTTGGTGCGCGCCTGAACCGTGCCACGGAAACGTCTACGCGACACTTTTAGCCGAACTGGTGGACCACCCATGAGCCAGCAGGGCCGCCGCATCGCGGTGGCCCCGTCTCGCCGGTCAGTAAAGAAAAACCACGATCAACGCGATCGCCGCAACAGCCCCAAACACGCCAAACTCAGCCATCTCCTTCGCGCCGTGGCCGCTGAAAGCCGCGGCGCCAACAAGAAAAAGCGCCGCACTCAAAATCAGCCACACGAAGGGGGAGGGACGTCTGAAACGACGGCGACGCTTCCGTCCTCCGAAGTCTTCCTGCTCTCCTCGACTGCGGGAGCCGTCCATCCAGACCTCCGTCCATGGTCACTCGCCGGGCGAGATCACTGTTCGATGTGCGTTCCCAGCCGACCGTTCGAGAGTAGGGTCGGGATGCACTTTCCAGGGCGGCCGTTCATGGCATGCCAGGGCTGAAGCTTGTCCGCCGCGATCCATCCAGGTTGACCATTAATGCGGACGACCGCGACATAGCCTGCCTGTTGTTGCAGCGGGTCACGCACGAGCACAATTTCCGACGGGTAACCGATCATCGGAGCGTTTGACGAGGGTGCGGATCGGATCGGCGGCAACTGGCTCTGCACAGTGGCTTGCAGATCATGGGCGTCGAGCAGCATGCACTTTAGGCCCGGCTCCGGATGAAGCACCGTGACACCGGCTGCTTTCCCTACAGTCGAGCTAGCGCTGAATGCGGCAAGCGCCGCCAACAGAACCCATTCAGTTCTCATCACCGACTCTCCTTATGATAACACCGATTGAGACGCGGCGTTTCCGATCTTGGAACTAACCGAAGCCTGCCATTGTCCAACAGTCTCCGTCGCCGAGATATTATTTCCAGCCATTGCCGCCGAACTGATGTACGTGCTCATCAAATCACTGGGTGCAGCCGCAGCGATTGCTACACCGGCCGTCGGACCAAAATTGTAGTAGGCGCGCGCGTCAAGCACCGTAGGGTCTGAGATGCCGCCATTCGTCAGCGCGGTATTTGCCTGCATCAGATAACCCGACGCGGCAATCGCCTCCGTAGCTGGGTCGCTCATCCCGGCGGCCCCCTGGACAACTTGGGATGCCAGCGAGGGATTCGCCGCCAGTGCCGTCTGCAACCCTTCCTGGTACGCTGCCGACTGCATCTGAAATGCCCCGGTCGCACTCGACCCGCTGGACGAACCAACGTTCTGACAACCGCTCTCGACAACACAGGTGGCCGCCAGAGCCGTCGGGTTTACGCCGAGCGCCTCAGCCTCCGTAATTGCCTCCGCACCCCAGCTTTGTGACAGTAGGGTGTTCAGGGCGTTGCCGCTGGTGCCGGTCCCGGAAGTCCCGCTACCAGTCCCGGTCCCCGTATCGCCGGGAGTCGTCGTCGGGGCCCCTGCGGGTATCGTGATGGCCGGCACGCCAGGTTCCAGCGCATACGGCGTGACCTGGATCGGCGCGCCATTCAGGGTCGCCGGCACCTGCGCCCGCGCCGCCGGCTGCGCCGCGATGGTCGCGAGCATCGCTGTCGCTCCCAACGCGAGGCCGGCCCGCCGGTTACACCGCAACCAGGGCCGCCCCCTATCCTCCCTTCGCACTACTGACATCGATCACCCTCCGCTTGAGACGCCGGAGGATCGGACGGAAGAGTGCGAACGGCATCACGGTTGACCAGCATTCGCCGGCGCCGCGTAGAGGCTGTCGATGCTGCAATAGTAGTGCCCAGCCGCCTGGAGCGGATGGGCGAGGCACCGATCCATCGCCGCCAGGGCCGCGCTATCCTGCCACCATGACAGACCGAAACCGGCCAGGAAAACGCCCAGAGCCACCGCGCCCGCCAACGCATATCGCCGGCGCTTCACGTCAGCATTCCACCGCTGCTCGCGGATCACCAGGACCTTCTGTAGGCGTTCCACGAACAGCGGCAGCGTCTGGTCAATCATGCGGATCGTCACGTTCTCCTGCTCGACGATCGCGCCGAGCTGAAGGTTCCGTGCCTGCGTGAGCGCGTGGTGCGCCGACTGCTGCAATTCCCGCGCCCTCGCCAGCTCTGCCTCAGCGGCGGCACGGCTGTCCTTCCCGGAAGCGTCAATCGCCGCCTGCACCGAGACCGTCAGTCGCCCGACGATCTCGATCGCGCCAAGAAGCGCCGAGACGAAGCGGCCCTCCGGTTCCTGCCACCGGATTGCCCATTCCCCAGCCGCCTGGCGAATTGCCTCCGTCTGACGCCGGAACTCCGCCACCCAGTCCTTCCGCTCACCGTCTTCCGGGAGATCAGGCATCCCGTGCCCGGCGCCGTCCATCACCCCGCCTCGCTATCGCTTGGCTGCGCTTCGGCCCGTGCCGCCGGAAGCCACTCCGCCGGCAACTGGCCGAAGAACTCCGGCACATCCCGCGTCCACCACCGGTTGACCCGGGCCCGGTCGAACAGCGAGAGAGGCTCGGCCCCATCCTTGCCGCGGCCGTCCATGGCCTCCGCGAATGTGAGGCCCCGGTCCGTGACCTGTGCCATGCAGGTCAGCGCCGGCATCATCGCGACCTTCGCGCCATGGGCGAGCGCACCCTTGATCGCGGGATGCGCGAGCACGGGTTTGAAGGCGCCGCCGGCCGAGCGGCCGGACAGCACCAACCCCGTGTTCAGCACGATAACGGAAGCCGCCGGCATGAAGCGGTCCACCTCGGCGAACTGCTCAAGGTAGTCCAGATCCGCCTTCTCAGGTCCGATGCAGAAGAGCCCAACCACCCGCACGGCACTCCCCTCGATCGCCTCGAGCACCGGCACCTCCTGGACTAGCCTCGAAAAGCCGGTCGCGCCGCCGCCGACATCAAGCACCGCGTCGTAGCGATCCTTGATGAGCTCCTCGATGCGGGCCTCGATCCACGCCTTCCCGTCCTCGATCCCGCCATTCGGAACCTCGTCCGCATCGAGGAAGAACATCGACAGCGTGTGACTCCGGTTCTGCTGGTCGGCGTTCCAGACCCGCACCGGGTTTCCCTGGGCTCGGAAATACTGAACCGCCGTGTTGAGCAGCGCGGTCTTGCCGACCCGCTGCCGCCCCAGGGCGATCCACAACGTCGGTGGCCGGTCCACCGGCCTCATCTGTCCGTCAGGCATCACTCTCTTCTCCTCTTCTTGCTGGAACCGCCCATGAGGTACCAGTCAGCCTTGTCGAATTGCTTCTCGAGCTGGGCGTATGCCGCATGCACCTCTGGCGGATCGTCGGGATCGGCGAGCCGACTGAACGGCACCTCGCCTTCTGCCCGTGCCGCCGGGACCGGAGGTGGCGGGGGCGGGCGCGTCACCAGAGCGGTTCCCGGGCTCGCATCAGCCCCCGTGCCGACGGGGCGGACCCCCTCAACAGCCGGATTACCGGCGGTGATCGCCGCCGCAATCCCAGGAGGCACCCACCCCTTCGGCGTGCGCGACGGGTAGATCGGCTTTGGTGGCGCCGCTTCCAGCTTGGCCCTTCCAGCCGCTACTGCCTTACGCGCCTGCAGCCAGGTCTCACGCGCGTTCCGTTCGGTCGGGGGGAGGCCTCGTGTGTCGGTCAACCCCTTCCGCGCCGCTTCAGCGCAGAACGCCGCCCACCTGATCCGGGTGCCCATTGAGGCCTGGACCATGTCGTCGTGATGCTCCACCATCCACCAGAACAAAGGCGAACGCTCTTCGCTCTGCTCGATAGTTCGCAGGATTGCCCTGGTGTCTCGCTTGCGTCGGGTCATGCGCGCAGGCTGAGGCCCCAACCTGCGAACGGCGACACCCTCGGCGCTGTCTCGCATCAGCTTCGTCAGGCTGCCGCCATGCCCTCGACGGGCTGGCGCCAGCGCGGTGCCGGAGGGACGCCAGAGGTGATCAGTCCACATGGACCAATGCACCCTTGGTGCTTTTTGGCCGGGCTTCCGGGTGATGACGGGCGCGTGAGGTGCTCGGACCCAGACAGGATTACTCTTCTGTAGTCCTCAAAATCGTGGTGCACTGCGCGAACTTCGCCCGCAGGGTCCGCCGCGATGGGCACTGGAGCTGAGAATAAGACAAGAACACGCGACGCGCGCCGGAAAGTCTTTCCCGCCCGGACAGTCGGCGAATGGCAATGCCAGCTCCGCGATGTCGGTCAGTCGGCAGGACGCAGCATAGCTCGAGCAGGAAGAGCGCAAGGCGCTCGGGCTTTCGCTGCCGGCGGTCGTCGCCACTATCTCGGGGAACGAGTTGAAGGTAATTGTCGCGGATTTGGCTGCGGTGAGGCGGAAAAGCGATCCCCCGCAGATCGGAGTCGAAGACCAAGCAAGACCATTCGGGGCATGGTGGATCGGTGGATATGCCAGAATTGTGTCACCGACGAGGGATGGCCGTTCAAGGCAGAATCGACCTCGCCAGAAAGCCGCTATTCCCGAGATAGCCTATGCTGCGGGGCCAGCGGCAATGGTGGATGGAGAGACGGTCAATCCCCGTGGGTCCAACGAGTGACGGCAGTGCGCCCATGTTGGTCGTAGTGTGGCGGCGCGCCCATTCCCAGGAACGGACGCTCGCTGGCGGGCCTTGCCATGACTTGCACACCGATTTCTGGGTGCTAATGGCGCTGCTCCGTATACATCCGCCGAGCACCGTCTTGAGCTGATCGACAGCCTCTGACTCTAAAGGCGTTCTTAGAAGCGTCGCAAAGAGCGGGGTCTGTCGGGCATGGAGATCATAACCGGTGTCGAACGTCGCCGTCGTTGGCGACTTGAGGACAAGCTCCGGATTGTCGCTGAGACCGAAAAGCCGGGTGCCTGCTTTGCGGAGATTG
>Ga0209952_1000495_pt1 | contig 58025 bp, 62 predicted proteins | sample ThiBiot_750_biof_2_FD_183951 | JGI IMG/M metagenome (GOLD analysis project Ga0209952, IMG submission 183951) | Wastewater bioreactor microbial communities from Cape Town, South Africa - Thiocy_cont_750_biof (SPAdes) | ecosystem: Engineered > Bioreactor > Thiocyanate-remediating >...
GAGACCTATCTGCGCGACGTTCTAGCGAAGATCGCCGTGGGGCACACAATCAACAAAATCGATGCGCTTCTACCCTGGAACATCACGCCCCGAGGGTAGCGCTACGGGAAGGCCGGACGCTTACGCTGATAGTGCGGGCGAGTGATTTCAGTCCAGGGCATCTGTGGCTCCGTCGTGTCTCGCAAACCTACGGAATCACAACCCACTGAAATCACTCAACCTCTTTTCCGGTCAGGCTCTCAGGCAGGTCGTTCGGCTCGTCGCCATCCTGAACCTCGCCTATTTCAGCATCGAGTTCACTGTCGCGCGGGTGATCGGCTCCGCTTCGTTATTTGCCGCCAGCATCGACTTTCTTGAAGACACGTCGATCAACGTTCTCATTCTTGTGGCGCTCGGCTGGACGGCGCGAAAGCGCGCCCGCGTCGGCATGGCGCTGGCGGGTATTCTACTTGCGCCGAGCCTCGCCGCGCTGTGGACGGCTTGGGAAAAATTCATCGTACCGGAAACGCCTGACCCGGTTCTGCTTTCACGACGTGCTTCGGCCCGCGAACCGCATGGGCCGGGTTCGTGGCGACGACCTGGCCGGTGACGAGCCAGTCGAACAGCATGCGGATGGCGGCCAAATGCTGCTTGACCGTCGGCTTTTCGAAGTCTTTGCCGAGCACCTCGATGTAGGCGGCCACGTGCAGCGACTCGATGTCGGCGAGCTGGTCCAGGTGGTGGCGCTCACACAAAGTGAAGAACCTTCCGGCCGCATGCAGGCAGGCGGCGCGGGTGTTCCCGTTGCGGATGGTGACGCCAAAGAACTCCAGGAGGCGGCGCGCAGCTGCGTCGCCGGCATCGGCGATAATCGCCGGGATGACGACGCTGGCCGACACCACGGCGGCGGCGGCGGCGGCGCGCGATCGGGCGACGGTCACCGCGTTGGTTGGCGTTTCGGGCTCAGTTTGTGTTTCGTCGTCCTTTATCGCTTTAGAGTAACATAACGTCCTTCTCTGATTGCGGTCCTTTCTGTCAACTCGGAAATGTCCAGCGAAATTGGGCAGAGATGATGAGGCCGAACCGGCGGCCACCGCATCGACCGTGGACGCCGACATTCCGTCATTTACGGCACTCCAAGCTCAAGTACTTGCTGGGCGGCGCGGTCAGGCCCCAAAGCCCCGAAGGGGGCCGCGTAGCGGCGGGCTTGAGGGCGGTGTCCAGCCAGGACCATCCTGCGCAGGCCGTAACGGCGACCCTTCTCAGTTGACCCCTTCGATCCCCAGTCCTGGAGCGCAGAATTGGAGTTGTACGGACCAAGGAACAGGTCCCCGAGGGCCCGCCGTAAAAGGTAGGTGACCCGCCGGCGCTCCAGGTGATACGAGCGATCATGTAGTAGATGGCAGCGCTGGCACAGCGCCCTGAGATTGCGAAGGGTGTTGTTGCCGGGATTATGGTCCAGGTGCGCGGCGGCCAGAACGACATGGGTCCACCGAATCTGCGCTGCGTCCTCGACATCCGGCCATCGCGCCGGCCGGCCACGCCCGTTTCGCCAGGTGTTCTGCATCGGGTCGAACCAACGGCCGTCAGGCAGGCAGCAGATGCCTTCACCATGCGGTCGACCGCAACCCTCGCACAGACCGCCGGCACGTTCGAAACGCACCCGCCGGCTGATCTCGGGCCAATCGATTGGATAGAACCAGCGCAACTCAGGCTTGATTGGCATGGCCGCTCCCGTTCGTGGTGACGGCGGCGGTGTGCTTGCCGAGCAAACGGTAGACACTGGCCCGGCCAATGCCGAGTTGGCGGGCAATCGCCGCCGGCCCGAGTTTTTCTTCCGTCCGCAACCGGTGGACCTCGGCAGCGTCGATAGAGGGCTTGCGGCCCTTGTAGACGCCCCGCGCCTTGGCCGCGCTGATGCCCTCCAATTGCCGCTCACGTCGCAGGTTAGTCTCGAACTCAGCGAACACACCGAGCATATCGAGGAATGCCTTGCCCGCCGCGGTGCCCGTGTCGATCAGCTGCTCGGTTGCCTTCAGCGCGACGCCCCTCGCCTTCAGTTCATGCACGATGTCCTGAAGGTCCTTGAGCGACCGCGCCAAGCGGTCGATGCGGGTCACCATCAGGATGTCGCCGGCCCGAAGGAAGTCGAGAAGCACCTGCAGCTCGGTTCGCCCATCGCGGCGCGTGCCATTGCCCTTCTCAGCACGGATCACCTCACAGCCCGCCGCCTTCAACGCGGCGCGCTGAATGGCGAGATCCTGATCGAGGGTCGATACCCGGGCGTAGCCGTAGGAGGACATGAGTGGCGCAATCGTCTCGTTAGGCTCTAGACCATTGGACTTTATAGTCTCGCATATCGAAAATCCACCCAAATGAGACGCGGTTCGATGTCTCGTCGGATGGCCTCGGTAGGGTATACCCGTCCGATAACTCTGCTTGCCCCCTTTCGGTCCGCCGTCATGCCACCGTGGAGATCATCCTTCTCTTCGATGTCGGACCAAGGCCGACGACCCTGGGCCGAGGCAACAGCGTTGCGGCAGAGACATGGGCTAAGCCAGAATCTGGAGCCCGTGCTTCCGGACGATGGCGAGTAGCTTGAGCGCAGCGCCGCTCGGCTTCTTGGCACCCGTCTCCCACTTCTCGATCGTGCTTTCGCTCGTGTTGAGGTAGCGGGCGAACACCGGCTGACTGACCTTGTTGGTCTCGCGGAGCTGTTTGATCGCCGCTGGTGTGATGGCCGGCGTGACGGCCAGGCAGGTTTCATCAAAGTCACGCATGGTGGCCTTATTGATTGTGCCGGCGCGATACATGCCGGCGGCGGCGCTGTGGACCGCCTCAAAGGCGTCGCTCTTGAACTTACGCGTCGCGGTCATTGCAAATCCCCATCAGTTCTTTGGTTTTCAGTTCCTTCCCGCTCGACATCCGTCTTTGCGGCGTAGAGATCAGCCAGTTTGCGAAACGCCTTCAGCTCGTCATCCTCAATGTTCGCCCGATCCTTCTTCGCAAAGAGGTAGGCGTAAACCCAGTAGCGCCGCCCCGCAGCAACGATGATGCTTCGCTGCCGGTTCTTATCCAGGCGTTTCTTGAACACGCCTCCGCCGAGGTCGTCGGCTTGGCCTTTCCTCACTTCCGCGATGGCCTCGCAAAGCTCCGCGTCGTCGATGAGCGCCTTGCGCGCCGCTTTGGCGAACCAGGCGGTCTTGAAGGCCCGCGCGGTTTCCGCAGCATCGGTCATGTCGCTATGTAGCACTTAGTGCCACTGCCTGCAAGGCGGCACGGGCGCGTACCGAAGGTAAGCGCCCGGTCTGGGCCGTGTAGCGGCGCCTGTGGCACGTAGCGACATTGCTGATCTCTGGCGCCTCTTTCTGGTCTCCAGAAGGAGGCGATTTCGTCCGACATAGACATCCTGGGGCCAACGGATCGGCGGCGCGTGTGGAGCGCGCAGGAGAAGGCTGCCCTGTAGGCGTCGGCGGTCCAGATCAGCTTCGCGGGTGACGCCGTGGCTGGCTGGGCCAGCCCACTGCATCGTCGACGGCTTCGAACGCGTCGGCGTCGCCTACCTGCGCCGCGGCGAGCGCCTCGATGGTGCCGTGGAACAACCGCATGAGGCGTCCCACGTCGCTGGCACTGGCGGTGTAACGGCGCCGGGCGGCGTTGCGCGCGTTGGCGAACAGGCCGCCGATCAGCTTATCAGCCATATCCAGCACCGCGTCCGTGAGCCGCGCTTCGAGATCGAGCACGGTGGCCACCAGGATTGCGCGCCGGCGGTGTTCGGAATAACGGCCGAGTTGATGGGCGTCGGAGGCGTGGCCCTCGCGCACGAACTACTGCAACCGACCCTCATGGACGTGACCGCGGCTCTCGGCCGGCACGCCGATGCCCCGGACCAGCTTCAGACGGTCGAGCAGGTCGCGGATGCGCCCCTGGAATGCCGATCATGCCGCCGGCCGGATCACTCGCCCGTTACGGCACAACGGCATCCCCTACAACCGAGACCGCCGCGCCGGACTTCGACACGGCGCCGCACGCGGCCACCGACGCCGCGGTGGCACAGGAAGCCGCCGCCGTCGCCGACGCCCTCGACGCCGCCACCGTGGCGCCCACGGCGGGGACCCCGGCCCGCGCCACGCTGTGCCAGGCCGCCGAAGCGTTGCTGGCTCGACCGGGTCCGCATGGTCGGGCCGAACAAGGAGGGGGCGAAGGGATCCTACACGATTTATGCGATTGCGGACTGATAGTCCTCGGTAGCCTTCAAAGATGACCACTCGCGCCCAGAGATTACAATTTCTGGGTGCGGCGCTACCTTTCGCACCAAGGCGCGCCAGTCTATCCAGACCAGATGGAGAAAACGTGCGACTCGAGGGCACGCGAAAATGCACGCGGCGCCACGGCAATGCTGGGCGCCATCGGTCTGTTCATCGTCAACGATGCCATGATCAAGCTGGCGAGCGAGGGTTTGCCCGCAGCCCAGGCGATCGGCGTGCGTGGCGTCTTCGCGACGAGCTGGATTATCCTTGCCGTCTTCGCGACCGGCCTGCGAAGCCAGGCTTATCATGCGCTTGAACGCCGCACTGTCGGCCGCGCCATCCTCGACGTCGCCAGCACGTTCACCTACCTGATCGCCCTGTTCAACATGCCGATGGCATTGGCCATCGCGATCGGCCAAACAGCACCGCTGATGATGCTGATGCTGTCGGTCCTGTTCCTGCGCGAGCATGTCCCTTGGAGGCGCTGGACCGCCATGCTGGTCGGTTTCACGGCGGTTCTGCTCGTGGCGCGCCCAGGTTCCGATGGCTTCAGTTGGTGGGCCATCCTCAGCCTTCTTGCCACTCTGTGCAGTGCAGTCCGCGATATCTACACGCGCGTCGTTCCCCAGCACGTGCCCTCGCTGATCATCGCCCTGTCCACTGCGGTTGCAGTCACGCTGACGGGCATGGGGCTGACGGCCGTCGCGGGTTGGCAGCCCATGACCGTCGAGCAATGGGGTCTGCTTTTTGGCGCCTCAGTCTTCCTTGCCGGCGGCTACCACTTCATGATCCTGGCGATGCGCCGGGGCGAAGTTTCCTTTGTGGGCGGGTTCCGTTACGCGTCGCTGCCCGCCGGGGCCATGATCGGCTGGATCGTCTGGGGCCAGCTGCCCGATGCCCTCGCCACGATTGGCATGGCGATCATCGTCGCGGCCGGTGTCTATCTGTTCCGCACTGGCCGTAAGGCTCGCGCCGCTCTGCCTCCCACGGGTCAGCAGCCGCCATAGCGATGGCTTCGAGCGGCCGACTGCAGGAACCCCTGCCGCAACCGGGGAGACTTGCTTGCAAGCGGCCGTCCTTCCAGCAGCAGACTTTGGCGGTCGAATAGCATCCCGTCGCTCATCGTCACGCCGCCAGCCTGTCGCGCGCAATGGCGAGGTCGTCGAAGGTCCGGTCCTCGCCGTCCAGCACGGCAATCTGTCCGATCGTCTCCTGCCACCGCCGCACGATCACGTCGACATAGCAGGGGTCGATCTCCAGCAGCACCGCATGAGCTTGAAGATCTGACCGTCCCGACAGCTACCCGGCCCAACGGTCGGACCAGAATCCGAGTTCTGACGCCGGGATGCGATCGGGGGCACGACGGCCGGTGGACCTTGAGCGTGGCGGGACTGCGTGAAGGGTTTGCGTTCGAGCGGGCGGGGGGAGCAACGGGCGGCGCTCACCCCCGAACCGTGCTGGACTCGATGGGCCGCGGGAGGCATCGTCGCACAATCGATCACCACCAAGCCCAGGAGCCGATGGCCCAACGTCCCGCGCCTCCAACCGCAACCGATGAAGAGGTCCGTGTTCTTCTGGAACGCTACAAGTGCCCGGTGCCGTTCCACGAGGTGCGCACACGGTTTCTCGGCAATATCGCAACGCCTGCCATGGGCGTGTCGCCCATCAAGATTGTTGAGAGCCTTTGGGGTGGCAAATTGCCGGAGTTCGAGGCGCTCGACGGAGCCAACGAGTTGATCGGCGCGCTCATCATGGGGCTTTGGAATCGTCTCTCGAGCCATCAGGAACGGAGTGCGCCTTTCCGCCTGACCCGTAGCGAACCTCGGGCAACACGCGAGGGGCTCGCGGCCTTGGCGTTGATGCGGCGCCAGGAGCTCGACGGCTTCATCGAAGGGTTGTTCGGCCCAGAGCAGGCACTCGATTTCCCAGAGCGCGCCCATCGCGGCCTTGGGGCGCTGTCCGACATGCGGGCGTTATTTGCGGCGACGCACGCCGCCGTCGCCGATGAGACGGTGCCGGGGACCGGAACTGACATGCAAACCACGCTGCGGCTCATGCGCGAGATGACCAAAAACGCCGAGCACGAAATTCACGCCATCGTTCTGTCCTGCACACGTGCGCGCCGACAAATCCTCGCCTCGCTGCCGGTGATGAAGCCGACGCCGCACTAACCATTCCGCAGCGCGTGGGCGGGTGGAATGCCCATCATGCGCCAGCCGTCCCCGGCGCCGGGCCAACCTCCCCGGCCAGTTCCAAGATCTCCCGTGTTCGGCTCACCCTGTCGTCCCAGACACGGTCGAACTCGGCGGCCATCGCTTGAAGCGCGGGCGAGCCGACAACCGCCTCCGCGCCAGCAGCGGTGGCGAACTCGTAGAAGGCGAAATGGACCGTCGGATCTGTCCGGCTCCAGCACCGCCAGCCGCGCCGCGCCTGGAAGGCCGCCACCGCGTCGGGGAGGTGCGCGGTCTTATACCAGTGATCGAATCGAGGCCGATCGGCTGCATCAATCAATTTGGCACGCACCATGAAGTACGATTTTGGCATGACGGGTCCTCCTCTCCGGCGCGTCTCGCGCCCCTGACTGCGTACCCTGTCGCTCAGTCGGCAGCGCCCTGCGCCATGACCGTGCGAAACGCCGCGATGAAGCGATCGACATCCTGCTCGTCGTTGTAGACGTGCGGGCTGATGCGCAGGCGGCCGAGCCGGGGCGCGGCATAGGCGCCCAGCGCCTCCAGCCGTTCGAGCAGCCGGTCTGGCATGCCCCTGGGAAAGCCGAGGGAGAGGATGTGCGGGGCGCGCAGGCTGGACTCGGGGATCAGCGCACCGGTGTTGCCGAGGCCCTCGGCGAGGCGGTCGGTCAACATGCGCAGCCGCTCGGTGATCGCCTGCGTTCCCCATTGCGCCACCATCTCCATGCCGACGGCGGCCATTTCCATGGAGATGAAGTGGTCGCGCTCGCCCATGTCGAAGCGCCTGGCGCCGGTAACATAGGCGGTGTCGCGCATATACGGCGTGTGCTCGGCGCTGACGCCGCGGCGGCCGAAGCTGGTCTGCTCCAGCGGAATGCCGTCCTGGTGGCGTTTGGCGATGTAGAGGAAAGCGCGGCCGTACGGCCCCAGAACCCATTTATAGGTAGGGAAGATCAGGAAATCGGGGTCAAGCGCCGCCACGTCCAGGGCCATCACCCCGGCACCGTGGGTGGCATCCACCAGCAGGGTCGCGCCCTGGGCGCGCAGGGCGGCGGCGACTTGCAGCAGGTCGATGACGCCGCCGTCGGACCAGTGCACCGAGGCGATGGAGGCCAGGCCGACCGGGGCGCCGGGCCGGACGATGGCGGCCAGCAGCGCGCTGGTCCAGTCGCCATCGGCCGGGGCGGGGATGGTCTCAACGGTGAAGCCCTGCTCGGGCGCGCGGACCATCCATTCCAGGACCGGCGAGGAATGGTCTTCCGCCAGCACCAGAACGCGGCTGCCATGGGGAATTTTGAGCGATTTGGCTGCGGTGGCGACGCCGTAGCTGACCGAGGAGATGAGGGCGACATCGGCCGGATCGGCGTTGATCAGGGCTGCGGCGGCACGGCGGGTGCGCTCATGGATGCCGGCGGCGAACTCTGGCGCGAGCGTCCAGGGCTGGCCCTTGCGGGCGACGCCGATATGCCCGGCCTCCTGGCTGGCGCGAGGCAGCGGCGACCAGGCGGCCGCGTTGAGGTAGCTGATGTCGCGCGGTATGTCGAAGGCATCGCGTTGGGACGGCAGCATAACTGACTCCTGCACTGGCGGTGTGGGCCGATGGCGCATCATCAGCATGACATTCAACACATACTGCGAGAAGGCCAGGACCGTGGCTATCTGGGCCGAATCATGATGCTGGCGCTATTGGCGCCGGACATCGTCGAGGCGATCCTGGACGGGAGGCTGCCCGCGGGCCTCGATGTCAATGTGCTGCGGAAGCCATTTCCTGTGGAGTGGGGGGAGCAGCGGATGGTGTTTACAGGAGCGACACCTCATGCGGCGGGCCCAGCGGTCTGAAGCGCGGCGGCACGACTGCTATTTGAGCTGACTGTCCTTATTGCCCCTGCGGTTGAACCCGGTGTTCACCGGACGGCCATCAAGCACCGCCTGGCACGCGATGCACGTCCGGACGCCGGCCACTGCGCGGCGGCGCGCTTGCGGAATTTCGTCACCGCATTCCCGGCAGTGGGTCTCGCCTTCACCCGTTGGCATGCGCCCCCGTGCGGCCAGCACGGCGTCTTTTATCGTATCGTCGATCTGATCCTGAACCGCCCCGTCCCGGGCCCAACCGCTGGCCATGTCGCTATCCGATCTTGCCTCTGTCACCAAGCATAATTGGGCATTCGCAGCGTCCTGCCAAGGATCCCGGCGGCGAGGCGGGCCGATCAGCGCGCGGACCCCACGCGGATTTACAGCCTGCGTAGCAGACCTACGAACGTAGCGGCGATGGAGTTCGGATCATCAGTCGGGTGATCTGTGCCGCGAAGCGGTTGTGAGGCATTGTAGTCGCAGGAGGGCGCACCCAATGAGCACACGCCGACCGCACGAAATTTGGATCGAACAATGCGATGCGACGGAGGTGATCCGGCAACGGTACGGACTCAAGGCGGCATTCGACTACGCCGTTGCGGAGAAGTTGCTGAATTTCGCGTCAGCGGCGTCTCAGCATCCCGCATTCGCCCGGGAACTGCCGCGATTTGTCGCGCAGGTCAGACGGCTGTTCACTGCAGACGAAATTCTGGCACATCTCGAACGGATCGAGCGCGAACGTAGCGAACGAGAGGCCGACGATCCCGATGCCGATGACATTGTGGCCGAGGACCCCGCTGCTGTCGCCGAGCGATCTCATCAATTTGCGATCATAAAGGAACTTCTGACCGCGACCCAGCTGGGAACCTCTTGAGTCACTTGCGGCCCCGGGACTGGCGACCGTGCGCGACGGCGGATGCTGCGGAGTGTGCGGACTGTCCGACTTGAACCGAAAGCACCACCATGAAGTCGTATGGGTTCAGCCGCATATCGCGGATGGCGGTTGAAAGAAGCCGGTGAACGATCCTGGGTCATCATCGCAACGCGAGATCCTCGCTGACCTGGTCGAGCGGGTGACCGGGCTGGTCCGCGACCCGCAGCAAACGGTAGGCAGCGACAGATGACATCCCAACCTTGGCTGTTCCTAGCCATCATCGTCGCCATCAGGCTGGTGCTACGACTGCAATACCAGAGCGTCGGCGGGCTCTGGGGCCGTTCAACGTGGACGCGCTGGGGATCGACTTCATCGAGCTCGGACTGCTTCTCGGCCTGTTTCAGTTCCCGGGCATCCTGATGTCCTTCCCGGCTGGCTGAACGCGCGGCTGGGCGATAGGGTCCTCGCCCTGACCGGGCTTGCGTCCATGACCCTCGGCGGCGTCGGCATGGCCGTCGCCAGCGATCTCGGCGGAGCGCTGTCCGGTCGGCTGGTGACCGGGGTGGGCAGCACGCTGCTCGGCATCGTGCTCATGAAGCTGGTCTTCGACCGCTTCCATGCCCCCTGCCCTCACCCTCCTCGCGCGCATCGAGGCCGCCGCTTAGGCGGCGGCCTTTTTCCGCCCCTTCCGTGTCGGCATAGCTGCCGCTGGCATAGGAGCCGGAGCAGCAGGCTTGCGGCCAAGGCCAGCCTCCTTGGCGAGCGTGGATCGCCGCGCCGCATAGTTCGGCGCCACCATCGGATAATCCGCCGACAGGCCCCAGCGTTCGCGATACTGCGCCGGCGTCATCTGGTAGGAATTCGCCAGATGTCGCTTCAGCATCTTGAGCTTCTTGCCGTCTTCCAGGCAGATGATGTGATCTGGGAATACCGAGCGCTTGATCGGCACCGCCGGCTGCGGCCGGTCGGGAACCACGGTCTCCTTGCCCGTTCCCGCCAACGTTGTGAACACCGACTGGATCAGTGCCGGCAATTCCGCCGCGGGCAAGGCGTTCCTGGAGACATGCGCCGATACGATCGTCGCGGTCAGTTCGAGGAGTCGTCTCTCGCCAGCATTGTCGTTCATTGCATTCCACCTGATTGCTCGTGGGTCTGTATAGAGACCCGCTTCGTGACCTCACAATTACTCCCTACGCCCAGTTGAAGGAACCATTAACCTGCAAAGGACCACATTTCAGTCCCATCTCCTGGTCTGTGCGGTACTCTGCTCTTCGGGGGACGCCCCCACCGCAAGGGTATCCCTCCGGGTCATTGGTAGATCACGCCCTGCAGCCCGATCCGCCGCCGGCGGACTTTACCTCAGTAGGCGCCAGGGGCAGCCTGCCCGCTGAGGCATTCGGCAAATCCAAAAATTGATACAATCACTGGACGATATGAACCCAATGTGCTATTTTGTGCACATGCGCACACCTTGTACGGAACCTGAAATGCCCGCGAGCACGACCCTGACGGTCCGGCTGACCCCGGAAGTGAAGGAGCGGCTTGGCCGCCTTGCCGACACCACCCACCGTACCAAGTCCTTCCTCGCCGCAGAAGCAATCACCGCCTACGTGACGCGCGAAGCGGAGATCATCGGCGGCATCGAGCGTGGCCTCGCCGATATGAAGGCCGGACGCCTTGTGCCGCACAATGAAGCGATGGCCAGGCTGGAGGCAACGATTGCCGCGGCCGAACGAGGAAAGCGTTGAAGCGCTCCGTACTTTGGGCTGAAAGCGCGATCGAGGAGCTCGACAAAACCATCGCCTACATTGCCGCTCGCAATCCGATGGCTGCTCGGAAGGTCTATGGCGAGATCCACAAAGCCGGCGACGATCTCGGTGTTGCGGCGACCGGCCGGCGGGGGCGCGTGACTGGCACCTACGAGAAAGTCATCACTGGCCGACCCTATATCATCGCCTATGCCTTCCTCCCGCTGGCAGCCGGCGGCGAGGCCGTTGTCATCCTTCATGTCATCCACACAGCACGCGATTGGCTGGAGGATCACTGGCCGGGATGATCTTCAAGTGGGCGGGCCGTTGCACCCAACTCCCCTGGCCCGTGCGCCTGCGAACAGGCGCCGGAGAGAGATCCTACCAAATGCCCCGAACTCAGTAGGTTGTCGCGCCGATCGGCATCGGGGCCGCTCAACGATTGACAGCCTATGGCAGCGACGGCATTTCGGACTATGTCGTGCCAAACCGTGGTTGATATCTCCTTAGCCGCGCCATAGGGTGCGAATTGGTCGATGTAGCCGACGTAATATGGTCCTTGCCGTTCGACTTTTCCATATAGACGATGATCTTCAGTAAGCCGAACGATGAGTAATATTCCGTCCCCTAGTCGCCGGAGTTCTTGTGCGATGGGCATGCATTCTAGTTCTGATATACCAGAATTGACCTTATAAACAAAAATTGTCTGCCCCCCTTTGAGCCGCTCCAGAAATTTGGAACGTAGATGGTCAAACTTCGACTTTTCTTTCTCGTAGGTTTTCTTGTTGTATTCGGTCATTTCAATTAAATTCGAGGCCGATAAGCGGATCTCCGTGTGGAATTTAAAGCCATATTGTTTGTCGATAACCATCCCTCGCCCATGCGGAACGAGGTTTTCATGCTGGAACAGGCCAGCGAACTCCCCGCGTAGACCCGCCAGAACCGAGGTGGGAGATGAAATAGCCCATCGAAGTAAACCACCATCCTCGATTCCAATTTCGCGCAAGTAAAATCCAAACTCACAATTGTCTCCCAGACTCTCAAAACGACGCGCCGCCCGCTGATCCTCTCTTTCGATCAGGGGATGCGGTTGCTCTGTTTTAGAGCTAGTTTCCTCAATTGCCGTGGCCGTCAATTGAGGATGAGTTATCATCGCGGAATGTGGGCCCTTCAACTCGTGAAAGCTCCAGTCGGGCTGCGAAAGTGCCCACTCTCGGCTGGGCGCAACAGACGGGGAAGGTTGCGCTGTGCAAGCGATGTAGGTGCATGGCAGTCCATTTCCGATCGGATTGGCCAATGCCAAGGGATCATGCATGGTCGCGATCGGGTGCGGAGTTAGCAGCGCTGCTGCGGTGGCCGCGGGCAAATCTTGCGAGAGCCCAAAATGTGCTACTGCCGGCGGAGGCACTATGAGGCCCCCAGCTTTGAGCGATGCTGTGCCAAAAATGGCGCGGATTTCCGGTGGCACGGATTCGAAGTAAGATTTCCCCGTAGTAGAAATGACCGCGTCGAGGAAGACCAACTCTCGCACCCTAGTTCGAATCCGATCTGCCACACCCGCTATGACTAGACCACCGAACCCGTGCCCGACCAATACTGCATCCGAAATTCTACCATATCGGATGTGTTCGACCACATCCTGGACAAACGTATCTAAAGAGATGCTCCCTGAAAGCAGATGCCGCCGTTCACCTAGGCCGGTAAGCGTCGGAGTGGTGACATGATGACCACTCTGTCGAAGGATTGTTGCGACTGAATGCCAGCACCAACCTCCGAGGAAGGCGTCATGCACCAGCACATAATTTCGTGGAACCATCGGAACTCCTGTGGGCGGAAGAGTCGCCGCCTGGCCGCTCCCGCCAGCACCGGAGAATGCACATGAATACCAGAGGGTCCCACACCGATCGAGATTCCGGAAGCCGGCCGGTAACTGTCTCACAGATCGCCCTGGGCGAGTGGCCGGGCTAGTTCCTAGCCCCACCGTACCTGAAGCTCAGGATGCGCGCTTAGTATCGGCATCAAAGGCTGCTGGTGCGCAAACGATGAAGCCTGCGCACCAGTGAGACGGAGGTTGGTGCGTGGATCAAGCTCGCTTCAAGAAATGCGATCGCTTCATCGCGGCGCCCGAGTGCCTCTAGCAGATTCACAGCGACCAGCTTGTAATGGTCAACCCGGTCATCGATGGTGATCGCGGCTCGCGCACATGCCAAGGCTCCGCTCAGGTCGCCGCGGTGTTGGAGCAGTCGCGCCCGGAGCATCTGCCCCTCCTGGTGCCGCGGCACGCGCGCGAGGTGCCGCTCCGAGATCGCCAGTGCCCAAGCATCCTTGCTGTTGGCCGCGCAATGTCGCGCCAAGCCGAAGAGATAATGTGCCGAGCGCTTTCGGGCAGCGAGTGACGGCCTATATTCCTCGCCGGCTAGGACGTGCTGAGCAAGCGGCTGAAGCTCACCAATTTCCTCGAGGAGAAAACCGACGGGGTGGCCAGCATACCGGACGGGAACCAGCCGCAGCGCATCAGGCTGGATGATGGCCTTATAGCCCTCGGCGTGGAAGCGATCGTTTAGCGTGTCGTCATATACGACGGTGTAGGTACACCCAGGCGCGACCAGGTCGGGCGTCAACCGCGAAAACTCTCCGGTGTTGCCGAGGTAGCCGTGCCATCGCGGATCCTCGGGGATGCTGATATCGAACTGCGGCGATAGTGCCAGAACATGCCGGAGCCCCAGGCGCTGTGAGAGGCGGATTGCGCCGTAGCCGCCCATGCTGCTGCCGTATCCACTCAGATGCCGGTATCGATGCCCGGCGGTCGCCATGAAGGCATCGATGCTGACGAAAGCCTCCTCTGGCAGGGAGTGGAACCAGTCGTCGGTGGTTGCCTTGACAGCGATAACATCGAACCCGCATCTGAGCAGGAAATCGCCGCCAAACCCTGGGCCGTCTGTTCGACGGTTGCCGATCCAGTTGAAGGTGAAGACCAGCACGCGGTTCGGTGCCGCAGCCGCGAAATAGTCGATCGCGCAGGATGGGTTCCGCCACAAGGTGCGGGCTACAGCTTCACTGGCACTGGCGGCCGACTCAATCACGTGCGCACCTCGAGCTCCCCGGCCTACGCCAGATGGTCACCGCATTGCTCCTATGTATTGCCGAATCTCCTCCTCGATCCTGGCACCACCAACTTGCGCCGATGTTGAGCTTTGATCCGCCAGGTCCTGGGCGATCGCGACGGCAAATTGCTCGATCGCACCGAGATCGTCGGAATTGATAATCTGGGCGAGCATCAGCCGCTCCAGCAGACCTTGAAGAATCAGTCCATAGGCCGCAACGCGGACGTTGAGGCGCTCGATTTCGCCGTCGCCGGCGGTTCGAGGGGGCGGTGCTGGCATCTGGCAACCCAGTCCTATCCTATTGCATATCCGGATCATAGAAGCGCTGCGGTTCGAGGGCTAGAGACGTTGGTAGCGCCGGAGGGTGACAAAAGGAGCAGCCAGTCGACCACGGTGTCCCGCGTCGGCGCTCATCACGCTCTGTCGCTGCCTTCTGGTCGATCGTGTTTCGGGCGACCACGAACGAGTCAGCGGAGTTATGGCGCTAGCGGAGCGACGGCTCGCTGTGGAGGGGCGGGCGTGCGGTTCCTTGCGCCGGATCTCTGACGCTGCCGGTTGAACATTGCGCTCGTTTGGCCGCCATGAGACCAGTGGAGCACAAGGCGGGCGCGTTGCCAATCCACGACCACCTTCTGCAACAAGGCCCGCAGCGCTATATTGATGCGAGCGATGTCGCGCGGCTCAGCGGCGACCGCGGCCCGGAGCGCTTCCAGTTTTAAAATTGAGCGTCGCATCCACCCAGTAGCTCCGATCCGCGCGAAGCGTATATCGCTCCGCCTGAAGCTGCGCTACCTCCTCCTCCGTAGTGGATGACCAAGTTCGCCCCGCCCTTCCCGCGGTCGCCAGGGCGTCGTAAGCGGCGCGTTCTTTGGAAAGCCGCACCCGGAGGTACGCCATCTTTCGGGTGATCGATCGCAACATGGCCCGTCGCGCCTCGACATGCAGCTGCGGCTTCGGGCAACTAGCGATCAGATGGCGCACATCATGAACAAAGACATCCTCAATTTCTGGAAAGCGCACCCACTCGTCCGAACAGGTGCGGCTTTCGCGCCAGGCCATGCAGATGAGGTATCGCTGATTCGGAACATTGGTCCGTTGGAGGACCATGGGCCGATCACACTTCGGGCAACGAGCGAGCCGGGAAATGACGTTCGCAACCTTCGGGTTCCGGCGCGTGCACCCATGGCGTTCGCTCCAATCCAGCCGCCTCCGACGGAGTGTCGCCCAGTCATCGACGCTTACTATCGCAGGGTAGTAGCCTGGCTTGGCGGTCAATGGGACGTATCGCGTCTTCCCGTTTACGACCTCTGCCTCGCATGGTGTGTAGGTTCCTATCACCAGATCCGTCTTAAGCAGATGCCGGATAAGTGCGCGCTGCCAAATCTTACCCCTTTGGTTTCCGCGCCCTAGCATCGGCACGTGCTCTTCGTTCAGACGCTGTGTGATGGTCTGGAGACCGTGTCCCACCAGCGCTTCGCTATAGATGCGCTGGACGATGGCCGCTTTTTCGGGGACCACTTGGTATCCGCTTTTATCTGCCTTGCCGGTCAGCCACGCCGGGCACTGCTGACCATGATAGCAGCTCCCAGGAGCATCCCGGCGAGCTGCCCACGCCGCACGAAGTCGCATCGACTTTGTGGAGCTCTCCTCATTCGCTCTCATCATGTAGACCAGGGAGATAATTAAATCCGTTGGGTTAGCATTAACGCTGGTGATCGAATATGATCGCTGATCAACAAGCGTGACGACGGTGACACCTGCGGTCACGATCTGGAGAAATAACGCCTGTGCCTCGAGTATTTGATCTCGGCTGAGGCGATCCAGACTTTCTACGAGCAGAAGGCTGTTTGGCGGTACGATCCCATGCTGAACGGCATCGAGAAACGCCCGCAATCCACCTTGTTTCGAGTCCTTTCCTCTAAAGGCGGAGACTCCGAGGTCGCGGAAATTCAGGCTTTTGTCTAAAAGGAGGCCGTTCTTGCGCGCGTAATCCTCCGCAAGTTGCGTTTGCCTTCGGCGGCTGTCCCCCTTGGCTTGCTCCGGCGTGCTGAATCTTAGGTAGCTATATGCAATGCCCTTCACGGCAACAGCCCCCGACCAACTTGGAGGAACATTGAACCGTATGAGTGCATCGAAGCACCTGAAATCCGGCTCCCATGGGACTTTAGTGATGCCGTAGCGCGGTGCCGGATCTGAGGTCCCTTCTGCATATCAAAGGCATCCATCCGGCGAGCACCGCGGTGCGTACGTTTCAGGCTGCGGTGGCCGTTTCGACTGGCGTTGTCCAGTTCCACGGCAGCAGGTCTGCCAGTTGGTTGGTAGGCTGAGCTGCGATCCTGCGCAGGACATCGGCGAGCCATGCCCGCGGATCGACGCCATTGAGCTTGGCGGTGACGATGAGGCTGTAGATTGCCGCTGCACGCTCGCCGCCGCGATCAGATCCGGCGAACAGCCATGCCTTCCGCCCCAGGGCGATGCCGCGGAGTGCCCGTTCGGCGGCGTTGTTGCTGAGACAGACCCGCCCGTCGTCGAGGAACCGCGTGAAGGCGGGCCAGCGCTTGAGCATGTAGTCCATCGCCCGGCTGGTGTCGTTGTGCCGGGACAGGCGCGCACGCTCGGCACGCATCCAAGTTTCCAATGCCTCGACCAGCGGCGCGATCCGCTCCTGCCGCACCGCCAGCCGCGCCTCTGCAGACAGCCCGTTGATGTCGCGCTCGATGGCGAAGATGGCGTCGATCCGACGCACTGCCTCAATGGCGATCGGGGCCTTGGCGACATCGGCCAGCACGTAGAACTTGCGGCGTCCATGCCCCTCCGCTGCCATTCCACGCGCTGCGCGCGCGGAACCTTTGGCAGCTCCGCCCAGCAGGCCGCCTCGGTGACCGGGCCCGGCTTGCGTCCGGCAAAGTAGAGGTCATTGAAGCCGGCATAGGCGTCGGCCTGCAGGACGCCCGCATACGCCGCCAGGTGCTGGCGCGGATGCTCGCCGGTTCGATCGCGCGAGTAGAAGAACATCGCCGCCGGCGGTGCTGGGTCGGCGAACGGCCGGTCGTCGCGGACGTAGGTCCATAATCGACCGGTGATGGTCCGGCTCTTGGCCAGCACCGGCACCGTGGTGTCATCGCCGTGGATCCGCCCACCTGCCAGCACGTGGGCACGGATCAGGGCCACCAGCGGCGCCAGGGCCGCGCTGCAGGCGCCGACCCAATCGCCCAGGGTCGATACGTCGAGGTGTATGTCTTCGCGGGCATAGGCCTCACTCTGCCGGTTCAGCGGCAAATGCTGACCGAACTTGGCCTCCAGGATCATCGCCAGCAGCTCCGGCCCGGCGCGGCCGCGCGCGATCGGGTGGAACGGCGCCGGCGGTTGGGTGATGCTCTCGCAGGTGCGGCAGGTGAATTTCTCCCGCACCGTCTGGATCACCTTCCACTGCCGAGGGATCACCTCCAACGTCTCGGTGACCGCCTCGCCGAGCTTGACTAGCTTGCCATGGCAACAGGGACACTCGGTCGGACCGGGGATCACCACCCGCTCGCGCGGCAGATGCGCCGGCAACGGGCCACGCACCGGCTTGCCCCGGGGGGAGCGGCCCGCGGCGTCGCTGGCCTCCGGGCGCTTGGCCTCCGCTTCTGCGGTGTCCGCCTCCAACTCCTCGAGCTGCAGCTCCAACTGGTCGAGCAACCGCCGGTTGCGCTCCGAGGTCGGGCCGAAGCGGTCGCGCTGCAGCTTGGCGATCAGCAGCTTCAGATGCGTGATCAGCGCCTCGGCGCCGCTGGCCCGCGTCTCCGCCTCGTACCGGGCGGCGCGCTCGGCCAGCAGGGCGGCGCGCAGCGCGTCGATGTCGTCCGGCAGGATGTCGGCGTCCTGGGTCACGCCCGGATTGGATCATACTCGGCGGCGTTTGGGTACTGTCGATGTGCCTATATGCCGTCATGCCGTCCCCGCCGCCGTCGCCAGATCAGCCGGCGGCGTCCGGTCTCCACGTGCGTTGCGGGTTGCGCCAGTCGATCCCGTCCAGCATGTAGCCGAGTTGCGAGGCCGAGATCGCCACGCAGCCATCCGCCGGCGAGTGCCATAGAAACCGCCCTCGTTCCAGCCGCTTGGCATACAGCGACATGCCCAGTCCGTCGTGCCACAGGATCTTCACCAGGTCGCCGCGGCGACCACGGAACACATACAGATCGCCGGCATGAGGATCGCGTTGCAGCACCTGCTGCACCTGCAGCGCCAGCCCGTTCATGCCGCGCCGCATGTCGGTATGCCCGTTGGCCAGCCAGACCCGTACACCGGTCGGTGGCACGATCACCGGCGCAACGCCGTCACCACGCGTCGCAGCGCCGCCAAGCCAACATCACCGCCCACCCGGATGCACGTCCCGTCCGGCAGCACGATCTCGATCTGGCCTGATGCGGCCAAAGCCGCCGCCTGGGTCACGCCCGTTACCTCCGGTACCGCAGCGGAAAGCCGGCGCTGGCCGCGAACAGGCATGTCCGCCGTGATCTGCACAGGCGTGAACATCGGCGTCGGCTCTGGTGCCAGCGAACCCTGGCGCACCTGCCGACACCAGTTCCACAGCAGGCCCCGGCTAACCTCGTGACGGCGGGCCACCTCGGCCACCAAAGCGCCGCCATCGACCTCCGCGACAATCCCCAGCTTCTCGTCCAGCCGCCACCGGCGACGGCGCTCCACCCCGGTGATGATCTCCATCCCGCCATCCGTCCCTGATCTTAACGACGCTCATACGAGCGCCGCTAAGGTCAACCACCCCAGGCAAATTCGGTAGGCGGTGCTCACCGGGCGGATACTATCAAAGCGGGAGACACCATTTCAGGATACGGGATTTTGAGACCATCTGCGACCCGCTCGCGGCCACCCACTTCGGCGCCAGGTCGGCGGCGGCTCGCGCCAGTTACCGATGACCTCAACCCTTGGTTCTCATCCCCCAGTGCTTCCGACCGCTGCACGTCAGACACGCTCATCTGGCCGAACTTAGCCTTCCATGCACAGATCGTCCCTTCCGAAACAACCTGCTTCCGCGCCAACCCGCCCACCTTCGCCCCGGCATCGTTCGCCCGCAGAATCGCGACGATCTGCCCTTCCGAAAATCTCGCCCACCTCATCGGCTCGTCCCCGCTTTGGGCGGACTTTTACGCCGCCTGGAGGAAATACTCTGTGGGAAAGTCATCATGCCCCGGGTTTATCTATGTGTCGGTAGGCGGATAACGTACACCGCCATCAAATAAACAGATATATATCATCTGCATGACCTTGAGAGAAGGTCATGATCAATTACAGGGAATATACCACAGATGAACCTTCATCGATGGCCTGCTATCAAACGTAGCGCCATCCACACACACTGCGATAACTCCAACACTTTGATACGAACGATTTTGCGCAAGGGTCCATGCGACGGTCCTGGCGAATTTGCTGCAGAACTTAGCCTCGGTGATATCGCGCATTTTGCGGGTGCCGATCTTGCGTTGCGTTGCAGTCAATCGTTTGACTGGAAGAATATCGACCTTCGCCGGACTATTATTGGTATCATTGTTCTATGGATTCAGCGGGCATATCCCAACATGGATGACCTTGCTGTTATGAGAGATATTGCAGCATTAGACGGTTGGTCGAAAGGAGAAGTGACTCCTGATTTGACTGATCGAGGCGATGCGCTGTCGAAGGCGGTTACCGCGATGTCTCCAGAACCGCCGCATACCTCAGACGAGATCGCGATTATGCAAATTTGGATGCTTATGCAAGTGGCATTAGAAAACAAGATCGCGGTATGTCGGTGGACCAATTATGGGGCAGCTTCTGTTGCCATTGTCGGATCACAATTGATCTCTGACGCCCGGAATGATCTTGAAGAAACGGCAAGACAGATCCAGGATATTGTGGAGCGGTTTCCTCGGACATAACAATACGACATAAAGCGATATCTACACCTCCGTATCCGATCCTTCGGTCTCAATAGAACGGAGGCGTGCGGAAGGTGACTTCGCCTCCGCAGCTCCAATCTATCGGCGCTGTATCCTGGCGGTTTTCGCTGAGAGCTGACCCGCGCGGGGGTGTGACGCTGCAGATCGTCCGCGACTAGGTGGTGAAGTTCAATGCGGCCGGACCTGACGGTTTGGTTGGTCGCAAGGCGCCTGGCCGGCCGTCCCGCTTGGCGCTGCTTCTGGAGTTTGCTGAACAGGCGGTCCCAACGCGTCTCGAATTCGCAGCTGGCATCGGCACCGCAGGCGTGGGCATCGAGCACCTAGCCGACGGCGAAGCCCCCCGCCATCAGATCTCCTTGCGGCATGTGATGGGCGCGGTGCGTGACGATGGCACGCTGCCGCTGCTCTTCGCGCGCAGCGAAGCAATTCAGCGTACGAACCGCATTCGCCCGAGGCTCAAAGTGCCTCGATCGAATATTCGGGCGTGCCATTCCAGATGAGCTTCCAGCCCGCCCCGGGGCGAACGTTCTGAATGATGCCGGGGTCGAAAGCCACGAAGCAGCGTCCGCCTGCGCGCCGAACCGACGGATAGAGAAGACCGCGATATTCTTTCTGGCGAAGTGTCAGAGCCAGCGCCTGACCTTGAGGATATCCCAGCGTCGGATCGGCATTCAGGGCAGGGTGGACCGGAGCGTCCGCGAGATCGGGGAAATCGCCAATGAAGTCGGCCAGAAGCTCGATGTAGCGCGCTTCGTCCCTGTAGATGCCGACGTAGCCAAGCTCTCGGCCCCGGTGAAACCCGACTTCCTCGGCCGAGGTGATCACGTCGTAGCTGCAGTACCAAGCTCCGCGATCACCGCTGTTGAATCGGTTTCCGGTCGGTCGGGTATAGGTGAACGCCGCATTGATGTGACTTTGGCCGTAGACCTTCAGATCATGCGCGCGACGGGCAAAGACCAGTTCACGCCGATCCAGAGCAATGCTGCCCTCCCTTTCGGCCACCAGACGCGCGCTGGTTTGGCCCTCCAATTCGGCGAGAATGGCGGCCTCCTCATCCGTATCTACAAGTCCGCGCAGGACCGGGGGCTTGTGATGGGTTTCCGATATGAGCCGGACCAGCCCGCGATCGTTGATCGACGTGATCTTCAAACGCCACCTCGCAAGGCGTCGACGAAACCCCGCACACGAAGGATTTTCGGCAGGCCCCCGGCGATCATGGCGTCGAGTGGACGCTGACCAGCAAACTCGGGCCCTTTGTTCGGAAGCTTGATCCATTGCCCCGATATCGGTGTATTGAAGAAGAGTTCCAACGACTTGAAAAGACCGATCAGGCCGCTCAGCCGCAGCATCTGATCGCGCGTCAAGACACCGGAGTAGCCCGGCCGCTTGGCGCGCTTCCAGGTGCTTTCGGTCATGTCGACAAGAAACGCGGCCTCCGGACCCGTAAGAGACCACGCTTCGGCAATTCTGCTGAAGGCTTTCAGAGCAACCGACTGGACATCGTTGTGGGAGCGTTCCTTGACAGCGCTTTCCATGGGGCTCTCTCCTCTCGAGAGATCAAAATAGGGTCATATGGCCAAAACTACAAGGTCAAATGAACCGCACCGGACGTCAACTTGAAGAAAGCCAGTTCGTCGCGATCAGTCCCGGTACGCTGTTATGCACGCGCGCCGCATCCCGCGCGAGATCCAGGGGGCTGACCTCATCCTGATTGATCCTCGCCCCACGCCCAACCGCTACCGGTCCACTTCGGAATGCGTGTCATAGTGCACTTGGTGAAAAACACACTGAGGCGCAAAGTGGCGGTATCGCCCGGAATTTACTAGTCGCCCCTCCAAAATCAAGCTAGCTTAAGCTGGAATTTCGGAGTGCGGCCGCCATGCATATCGGAGCGTTCGAGGCGAAGAACAAGCTCGGGCACCTGCTCGACCTGGTTGAGGCGGGGGAGGTGGTCACCATCACGCGGCACGGCAAGGAGGTCGCGCGGTTGGTGCCGGCGCGGCCTGGCCATAGCCGGGACGAAGCGCGGGCGGCGATCGAGCGCATCCGAGACCGGGCATCTCGGCTGAAGCTCGGGCAATTCGATTGGGCCGAGTGGAAGTCCTACCGGGACGAGGGTCGCCCGTGAGCCTGGTGCTCGACAGTTCGGTTACCCTGGCCTGGGTCTTCGGCGACGAAACCACCGCGACAATCCGACAAGTGTTTGAAAGCATAGCCGAGAACGGCGCTGTCGTGCCTAGCCTGTGGTGGTTAGAGGTCGCCAACAGCCTGACTGTCGCGGTGCGCAGGAAGCGTATCAATACCGAACTGCGTCGGGCGGCGCTGGATGACCTGGCGCTGCTCGACATCAGCACTGACCAGCAGACAGCGTCGCAGGCGTGGTCGGAAACGTTGAGACTGGCCGACCAGCACCACCTGACCCTCTATGATGCGGCCTACCTGGAATTGGCCAGGCGCAGGGGGTTGCCGCTCGCCACATTAGATCAGGCATTGAGGGCGGCGGCCATCAGCGCGAGCGTATCTCTGCTAGGAGCGTAGTGACCGGCAGAGGGTCGGCCGTGCCCCATTCCCTCGCTGTCGATCGGCGTGGGGTTCGGATGCAGGTCGGCATTCCAAGCCATTGATAACGCTATTGACCGTGAGGTCCCGCGCTCGAGCTGACTCACAAACGCCGCCGGTCCGAAGCCGCCCAGAACTTTCCGCTCCATTGCAATCTGGCCCCTTTTCAGGCAGCCCCTGCCCTGCCCGCGCCTCCCCGCCTGCTGGTTGTCTCTTCGGTCACGATCCCCGGCAATCAGTCGCCGAGCTTGAATTGAACAAAGGCACAACGAACATAGAGGGGAGGGAAAGAACTCGACGGGTGGCAGGCGCATCGCCGTCCGCCGCCGCGAGGGACCGGCATTTGGCCTCGCGCTGCGGGCGCCCTTGCGCCGGCGGTCCGGGACGCCCCGCGCGGGAGAGGTCCTCCCGCTACACGGGGGATGAATCCCCAACCAACAAGAACCCACCAGGCCGACCTTCGGAGCGGCAATCCCCGCACCCTCCAGATCAATCCGACCAACCCCCGCCGCACACCGGTGCCGCCGGCAATGGACGAGAAACCGGTCGCGCCGATCAGGGCCATCGGCGGTGTGCTCGCGCGCCCGCCCGTCGCCTCCGCGCGCAAGGCACATCCGTTGTCGTTCGGGATCTTTGAGCAGTTGTGAAGGAAGTCGTAGCTGGGTGCCGACTGGCAAGTAGCACCCAGCTACAAGAACGCGTGTCAAGTAGCGCGAGTCCAGACGTCGATCGGCGCGACACGCCATTGATCTAGCGATCTTTCCCGATCTCCCAAACGAGCGCTTGTTCACATCCGCGTAACCCGGGGCAGTTCAGGTCACAACTGAGATGCACTATAGTCGCGCACCCTTTTAGGTGCATTCCCTTTGGAGAATTCCTTGGCCAGATACGACCCCCACTCTATGGCTGCTCGGTAATCCGTTTGAAATCGCTGCTGCTGCACGAGGTGAACGTGTCCCACCGCTATGCCGGAAGGACGCCGGATCATGATGCCGCCATTTTCACTCTGTCCCGCGGGGTCTTGCCTGCATTGATGAACCAGTGCGGGTGGACCATTCGTGATCCGGGACCATATCTCTGCTGCCTTAGCCCAGACTCCCATAGGGTTTTGGACTCGAGAGCCGTTCAGCAGCAGCACCACATGATAGTGCGGCGCATCGCTGCTCCACTGCTCGCGTGCCCAAATGTAGTGAATTGCGATGCCGTGGTCTGTGTAGTAGCTCGTCAAAGCCCTTACGAACCGAGAAATCTCGACGTTCAGTCCCTGATGAACGGTTCCGCCGGGGAAGCGCAAGTCAAACCGCACGAAAAACACTTTGCAGTGCCGCTTTATCATGAGATCTATGCGCTGCGTTATACAGTTAATTATTTGCGGTATGTATGTGTATTGCTCTAGCATGATGTTTATTCCTATTGATTTGTGTCCATAGGATAGTAGGCACCTAATTACTATTATAAAGGTATTACTAAAAGACCCACACAAATCGCTGAAATGACATCAGCAAATTCAGACGTTTTGTGGCGAACAATGATGATGTTGCGGGAATTTTACGACCCGCGACTTAAGTAGTTGCGTACCGCCGATTAACTAATTTCGCCGTCGCTCATTTTGCATGGGACACATTTATCTTGGTGATATCACGGGCATCGCAATCTGCAATAACAGCTTCGATCGTATACCCGGTAGGTAAGAGGCTCCGAAGGGCTGTGTGTGCATCGAAGAGTTAGGCCCGTCTGCCAAATTAAGCTTCGCTGAGAACCAAGAAGCCACCAGGTTCATTATTCTTGGCCTACCGAAATACGCCAATCGCGAGACGATCGGGCGCCACTGTCTTGATCTGATGGCAGCCAAATTCGAGGACTTGGCCGCCTACGTCCGCGTGGGCATCCCTCGGCGGAAGTGCGCCAGGCACCCCATCGTTTCACCGGAACCCGTCACCCGGAATTGCTGCCTTCTTTCGTCAAGTCCGAAGATGAGATTAGACTATGGCACACGGATCGACGCGCGCCGTGCATTTGACGTCAGTGACTGTCAGGCCCTACCCTATCGACACTCCTCAAATGGAATTCGAGCGTTTTGACAGGAGCCGCGCCGGACATCTGATCTATGATAGGGGCGCCGATATCTTATAGGTTCTATGGATATATATCTTCTTATCAGATATTTCCGACGGATTCATGTCAACTAGGGATACCTTCCCCGTTAACTTCAGCGATCTCAGGTTGCTGGCTCTTCCATTCAGTCGAGCTTGGGCGCCACGCCAAACGACGCTATAGTCCTCATGCACACTTGGAGCCCATCCAATGACCGGGCATGCCCGAAATCTGATGACGGCAAATGCGTTCTACGCCTGGCTCGCGGACCAGGAGGATGGGAAGTTTGAGCTGGTTGGCGGCGAACCGCGGATGCTGGCTGGAGCCAACCGCCGGCATGACCGCATCGCCGTCAATGCCTTGGGGCTTCTCGGCAACGCCCTGGTCGGGCATTCCTGCCAGCCATTCACCTCGAACATCCATATCCGTATCCCGAACGGAAACCTGCGTCATGCTGACGTCGGTGTCGAGTGCGGCCGCCCGCCGGATGACTCCATGGAGGCCGATTGTCCATTCCTCGTGATGGAGATCCTGTCTCCGAGGGTGCCGGCGTTTGATCGCAACGACAAGCTAGAAGAGTACAAGTCGATCGAGCCGCTCGGCTATATCCTTCTGGTCGACCCAGATTATCCGCAGGTGCGTCTCTATAGTCGCGATCGTGTTGGCCCGTGGACAAGCCAGCGCCTCGAAGGTCTGGAAGCTGTGATCGCATTCGAAAAACTCCCCGTTCGTCTTCTACTAAGCGAGCTCTACGACAGGCTCGAGTTCCGACCGCGGCCGATGCTCGTGGATCCGAACGGTCAGTCAAAGTTCGGCATCTGACGGATCAACCATGAAAGATTAACCGTTCATGCGGATTCTAACGATGCCGCCCGCCCTTCCGAGGTGATCGCGCCCGGCATTCCGCGATGATGCCACCCAGGGCACGGACCGGTTTGTGAATTTTCGTTGGCTTTAGGTTTCCTCCTTTTGGAGGGATCTATGCCGACGGAGAGGATCGCGATGCGCCGGGTGCGCGAGATACTGAGATTGAGCCGGGACGCCGGCCTGGCGACGCGCGAGGTGGCGCGGCTGACGGAAGTGGCGCCATCGACACTGCGGGAGATGTTCCGGCGCTTCGAGGGGTCCGGGCTGCCGTGGCCGCTTCCCCCGGACATGGCCGACGCCGATCCGCAGATCGCGTCTTTATGGCGAGGCCGGAACCAGGCAAGGCCACCGCCGGCGGACGGAGCCCTACTGGGCGGCGTTGTACCGCGAATTGAAGCGCAAGCACGTGACCCAGCAGATCCTGTGGGACGAATACATCGACGCCAACTCGGACCGTTAGTCCGTCGTCTTGTCATGCATAATGTCAGGCTTATTGTCACGTGTATTATTACGCGTATTGGCAAGCTTATTGTCATGCGTATTGGCGAGCGTATTGGCTGGTTTATTGGCAGGTGTATTGGCAGGTGTATTGTCATGCTTATTGTCTCGGTATTATACCGCGCATTGTCCTGACGATTGTCTCGCTTCCTACGTTGGCTTCGTTCGAAAAGGGGAGGTAGGCACAATGATGGGGTGCGCTCCCGCTCCATGGCACACGAGCCCTGCTCGGAGAACCGCCGGATGGTAACGCTTATGGTGCACCCGCCGGCAGGGCCATGTGGCAGCCTAAAGCAGCGGATAGCCACAAGCACCCCGATCGGTGGAACGATCACCGACGTAGCGCCGCTCACACGCGGCGCAGCGCCGGAGGGCCGACGTCCTCACCCGCCCGAATGTGAGTGTGATACGGCCACTCGAACTTGATCCGGTCAGAGGTGACGGACGTTACCGTCCGGCTCGTACGCGGCACCGTGGCGGAAATCTGGCGCTGGCCGCGAACTGCCGTGTCCGCCGCGATCTGCACCGGCGTGAACATCGGCGTCGGCTCCGATGCCAGCTAACTCTGGCGCGCTTGCCGACTGCAGTTCCAGAGCAGACCCCGACCCACCCCGTGACGGCGAGCCATCTCGGCCAGGAAAGCGCTATCATCGCCTTCCCCGACAATCCGCGGCTTCTTATCCAGCCGCTCAACGCCAGATCTGAACGACGCTCGTATGAGCGTCGTTCAGATCACTCCAGGGGGTCCGACTGAAGAGGCCGATACCATCTCACAGCAGTGGATTTACAAGGAACCAGGGGGACGGCCGTTTGCAAAAGTATTCCATCACGGGTTCGGGACATTCATAGATATAGCGAGCGCCGACTAAGATTTTCAACGCATCTGCAACACCTTCGCCGTCGCCGGATGGCCCGCGCAAACGCTTCCGTGCAGCCCGTACAGCATCACGCTGGCCAAACTCTGTCAGGCTGTTCCGACGGATCCAATTCACCAGCTTTCGCGCACACCTCTGCGCCGCAGTTACATGCATCGAATTGAACAAATGAGCTGGGTCTGATTCGATCAGGCGGTCTGGTTCCGATGGCTGCGTCGTCCAAGCCTTTCTAGGGCGGCGACCCCATCGATCCACCGCCTTCCGTTTCATCTCCGCCAGCACGGTGGGCTCGATCTGCCATTCGCAGTTGACATTTGGTACAACGCGGGGGCTGGCAGCGAGTTGCTCGAGAGGCGGATGAAGTCTAGAGGCTTCATCAAGTAGGAAAGGAATCGCAAATACGCCTGCCTCCACGAGTGTATTTTCAACTTTGGCAATCGGGCGGTACGAAACCTGGAGGCCGAATCCGGCCGCGTGCACCGACAATCTAGTGGCCGCTTCTTCATAAAGCTCGCTTAAAAAAAATGCTCCCTCCTGCATTGCAAAAGCACCGGACGAAATGGAGATGCCGATAACAAGAGACGAAATGTATGTACAACGGCAATTTGGATTTTCCGCATCAAACACGGATGACAATAATTTTTTCGCACGAAATGCGACATCTTTCGCAGTTACTGCGTAGTTATTTGTCTTGAATTCTTGTGCTTCGTCTTTATCCGCCACCAGAATGTGACAATCTCCGACGCAATAGGCTTTTCCGTCGATGACGGCGCGGTGAAATGTCAAGCTGTTCATATGGTTAGCCCCGCACTTCTCGACCGCCCATGCACGTGCCTTCGCGGTGTCCGGAATCAAGCCCGGTCGGTCCCCGGAGTCATAGTAGAGCCGGAATCGCGGCGCTTGATTTAGGATCTTTTGCTGCGCGCATGATATAGTGGTCGTCGTCATCTACTAATCCTTCTAATGCGCTGTACACACTCATCGATTGCGGCTGAAGCAATATCGACGGGTTCGGACTCAGTACGAGGACCCGAGAAGCCTGGCATGGCAGTTCCCGAACCAAAATCCACGTAATGTTGAAGCTTAACGACCCGGGATAACAAGCACTCTGAATATTGACCGCAGCCGCTCATCTTTATTGACGCTCACCGCTCATCATGACCGTCGCGCTATACTTACGCCGGTTTTCTGTTCCGCTCAGCCGTACAGGTTGGTTGCGCACCCGGAGCGTCAAGGCATTCTGATAATTGTGACTGCGATGGTCGGGATCAGCCGCTACACTGTGGCGGAGTATCTGCGCCGCGCCGGCGTGGCGGGCATTACCTGGCCGGTTCCCACGGAGTTGGACGACGCGGCGCTGGAGCGCCAGTTGTTCAGCCCACCCTTCGCCGGGGGGGAGCCGGCCCGGCTGCAGCCTGACTGGCCTCGGATACACGCCGAGCTGCGGCGACCCGGGGTGGTGTGCTAAGCGTATCGGACCGGGCAGCCGCAGGGCTGCGGCGACTGCCGGTTCTGCTACCTGCAGGCCGCTTGGCGCGGCCGATTGTCGCCGACGATGCGCCAGACCCACCCGGCCGGCGAACGGCTGTTCGTCGACTATGCCAGGCAGACCGTGGAGCTGATCGACGGCGCCACCGGCGGGCTGCACCAAGCGTAGATCTCTGTGGCAGCCCTGACGGCAGCCAACTTTATCTACGCCGAGGCGCGCTGGACCTAGGCGCTGGACTCGCGCGCTGACCTGACGCAGATCGGGCGCGCTTTCCCAGCGCGAAACTGTCGGCTGCGAACACGGATCGCGGCCGCTGTCCGGCAGGCGCCCACAGGCGAGCTTGAAGCCCGGATCGGTGTACAGATGATCGAGGTCATGGCCATCTTCATAGCGGCAGGCAAAGGCGAGCATGCAGGCGCGCAGGATGTCGGCGACGCTATGCGTCACAAACGCTGGATTGCGCGGGTCGCCGATTAGCGGCGCCGGCCTGGCAGCGATGTCGATGGAGGCCTTGATGGCGGCGAGCAACATCACTCCGCCATTTGACGTCATGGGTCCCCCATCGAATGCGGCGGTGACTTTCCTGCGATGGACGGATGGCAGCGGGAACGGCATCAGGGTATTTTCGAGCATGGCGGGTATGGCAGCGTCCAATTTGACAAAGTTTGGCATCGACACCCAATATTCTGCGTCAAATCCGACGCATACGCCACACCCGCCAACGAATCCCCGGCATGCACTGAACAAGGCGGGTTGGGTTGTCTGAAAATCTGGCGGCTGTCGCTGTGGCCTTTACCGTTGGTAATCTATTAGCCAGGAACTTCGTGGAGTTGCATTAGTAAACCTGCTAAATTCCACAGGATAACATTCGCCAAGTGACTGGTATTTCGAAGTGCTGAATTTCCTCTACCTCGGTAAAGTCCACACCTGCCGGCGACAACCCTTTCATCGAGACCGTTCTCACTGGCGGACCTCTAGCGGCTCGTGTCTCTAATTCTCGGTAAAGTCCACACCGTCCTCGGGTGGCTGCTTGACAGAGAGCACTGATTGGGTAGCGAGGCATGAGGGCGGCGTCAGAAGCGCAGTTTTCAACGTCCTGGGCTGCGGGAGCGGCGGTCACGCTGGCGTTCAATCAGGCCTCGCGCGGCGGCCTTCATCCCCATCGAGGCGATCATCTGGTTGCGGGGACCGAATTCATGCATCGGGTCGATCGACGGGCGTCCACCCGTTCTGGTTGGCTGGACCATGCCGGGGCAACGAGCGCGCCACGAGGGCGCCATCCGAAACATCGGCCCTCACCCCCGAACCACCGGAGAGAGCTGCCTGCGACACGAGCGCGGCTCCGGTTACTCCGGCGTGCTACGATCCATCGGGTGGAAGCAAGGGAAGCGCACGTGCCGTGACGGCCGCACGAGACCAAAGCCGGGTTCTCACCCTTTCCAGCTCTCGAGCGTAAAAGGGACATCTCCGACCGTCCCGAAGGCCGATACGGGCCGAGGGAATAGCCAGGCCAAACAATTCCCTGCTTCTTGGGGCGCAGCGTGGAGCGGCTAGTCTTCACTGATGCCACACGGCAACACACTGCGCGGGCAGGCGGCTGGCCCCTCGATATGGGGCAGCCAGGTGAAGGGCAGACGTATCCCCGAGCTTCCGCGCGCCCTTCGGCAGGGCAGGGACCGCGGAGGCGAAGACGTGTACTGACGGCGGTTGGCCTCTTGACCTATATTGATGTCCAATGATCACCAAGCCGGTAGTGCTCTGAAGGTAGTCCCTTAATTTTGAGCGATGCAGCCGAATTTTGATCCGAAATAGAAATTTCTCCAATCGAGTGTGAGTTATAATTTATGAGCCATGATCTCGGAGTACGTTCCGGAGGTCATGTGGGCCTATCCCCGCGGGTGCGGGGGAACCTCGGTGATCCAGGACAACCCCGACTTCAAGCTGGGCCTATCCCCGCGGGTGCGGGGGAACCCTGGACCTGGTCAAAAAGTACGCGGTGCTCCGGGGCATATCCCCGCGGGTGCGGGGGAACCTAGCCCATGCGGACGGTCCTTTCGTCGGCGGGGGGCCTATCCCCACGGGTGCGGGGGAACCCTGCATAAAATTGCCGCGTGTTCGCCGTATGCGGGCCTATCCCCGCGGGTGCGGGGGAACCTCCGTGACGATGCCGATCTTGCATATTGGATCGGACCTATCCCCGCGGGTGCGGGGGAACCATGCCGTCGGGCATGCGGGGCTCCTGGCTTGGGGGCCTATCCCCGCGGGTGCGGGGGAACCGCCTTTTTGACCAGTTTCAGGGCGTTCTTGTAGGGCCTATCCCCGCGGGTGCGGGGGAACCCGCTATAGACAACAGCAGTCGCCCCGGTGCTGGGGCCTATCCCCGCGGGTGCGGGGGAACCGACTCCACATGTTTATGAACTCTTCGTGAGTAGGGCCTATCCCCGCGGGTGCGGGGGAACCGGTATGACCATGCTGTGGGGTGCCGTCTTTGGGGGCCTATCCCCGCGGGTGCGGGGGAACCGCTTTGGCGCCCGATATTGTCGCAGAAAGGTAGGGCCTATCCCCGCGGGTGCGGGGGAACCTCCTCCGGCGCGGCTCATGGGGCCGCTTCGCCGGGCCTATCCCCGCGGGTGCGGGGGAACCATTGTCGGCTATCTGCTGGAGCAGCCTGCTAAGGGCCTATCCCCGCGGGTGCGGGGGAACCTGCGCCTGGTGATCGATGAAATGGTAAGTCGCGGGCCTATCCCCGCGGGTGCGGGGGAACCTGGCATCGGGCTCGATGAGCTTGCCGAGGTCAGGGCCTATCCCCGCGGGTGCGGGGGAACCGACCGGGATCAGCAACCTACTCGGCCCGGCTGGGGCCTATCCCCGCGGGTGCGGGGGAACCCTGAGCGGCCCGCACCGCCTTCTGGATCACCAGGGCCTATCCCCGCGGGTGCGGGGGAACCCCTGTTCACATCCTTTTGCAGCTACAGCACCAGGGCCTATCCCCGCGGGTGCGGGGGAACCGCTCGACCATGATCCGACGCAGCTCGGCGTTGGGGCCTATCCCCGCGGGTGCGGGGGAACCCACTGCACGGTGCTGGTCGCCGCCACGGTCGAGGGCCTATCCCCGCGGGTGCGGGGGAACCAAGACGCTGCCGATCACTGTTCAGCCGCAGGAGGGCCTATCCCCGCGGGTGCGGGGGAACCCGCTGGGACGCGGGTTCGGTTCCAACTGACCAGGGCCTATCCCCGCGGGTGCGGGGGAACCGGCACCGGCACCTACCATGCCACCCCCAACTCGGGCCTATCCCCGCGGGTGCGGGGGAACCCCTGTCTATTAAGATATTGCCAACATTCACAATGTCAAAGATCAAACGACTGGTGGCGCGCGCCGAGGCCTCACAGTTGACGGCGAACAAGCAGCATCGCGTCGTGCGACACGATGTCCTTTGCGGGCTCACCGAGGGTTGCCAGCCCGAGCCCACCATTCGCCGCCGTGTCCGCCCAAGCGAGCACGATACTGCCGCGACGCAACTGACTATGCCACTCCATCACGACGGCCCAGATCCGCTGCCGGACCCCGGCACTCATCCGGGGATGGGCGTACACGCCTGGCGCAAGCTCCAGCATCGCCGAGCCGAGAAAGCCACGATAACGCGCCTCCACGTCGCGCGTGACGATCATCACCATCGGCATCAGCCCGCCTCGGACGCACCGAGCCGCAGCAGGGACTTGATTCGATCGATCATGGTGGGGATCACTTGTCGCTCGCGAAAGACGCGTGCCGCCCTGCGCCGCACCAGGCGTTCGACCGGGTCGCCCTTGGCTAGGGATTCCTTGGCAGCGCCGAAGGCGATATCGAGCGTGATGTCGTGGCGATTGAGGTCGGCGATGTCGAGCACGAAGGCTTGGCCAGAATCTTCGTGGACGAAGCCGATCTGTGGGATCGCCGCCAGTGCTGCGACCGCGACGGAAGCGGCTGCCGTCATCGTGGTCGCCGCGTGATTGATCGCCTGATTAGCAATGTCCCCGACCGTCGGGTTCGCGCGATCGTAGTGGCGACCGCGCCACGCGACGCCGAAACGTGCCGCGGCGAGTGCGTAGCTCTGTTTGATGCGTGCCCCCTCCTGCCCACGGAGGACCTCGATGTCGCGGGTGCGGACGATCTCGCCGAAGCGGATGGCGAACATGGCGCGCGCCACCTCCATGCGCGAGCTCGGGTCGGCCCACAGCCGGATCTGGGCGCGGGCGGCCTCGGAACTGTCTGGCAACAGCGGCGGCGCTGTGTAGAACCGCACGGCGCCCTCGCCGATCGCTGCCAGGGCGCAGCCGTGACGGGCCAACAGACGCAGCGCGTCATGGGTCACGCTGGACCCTGGGCCCAGCAGCACGATTGAAACGGACTGATGCGGGATTTGGTAGTCGCCGGCTGCCAGCTCGCCGCCGCCGGCGGTGACGAAGCGCAGGCAGCCATCCTCCACTTCCAGCCGCCCGCGGTCGAGCCAGACGAGGCCGTGGCGGTCCGCATGTGGGATGCGGGCCTTCTCCAGGCCGAGGCGCCCACTCAGCATCCGGCCCTGGCGCGCGGACGCAGCAGCAGCATCCCAAAGCCGTAGGCGCGGTGCCGACCGACGCCATTTTCGAGCAGCGCGGCGAAGCGGACGGGGTCTGTGATGGACAGTTCGCCCTGCAGGACGGCGTCCGGCCCCTCCGGGGCGGCGCGCTGTCGGGCGACGCGGGTACGGGCGAAGCGGGTCAGCACAGCTTCTCCCTCCAACCGTGCCGCGCCGTCGAGGCGGGCGGCGAACCAGGCGGAGTAGACTGTCTCGCGCTTCAGCCCCTCCCCTTCCGGCGGTCCTCCGGGGTAGCGGCGCAGGGCTTCGATGAGGAAAACGTCGACTTCCGCGCCGGCGGCAAAGGGCCGGTTGCCGGCGACGGGCATGGGTTTGAGCAGGCGGCTGACGGGGCGCAGGCGGACCTCGAAGCCGAGGCGCCGGCCGCTGCGCCAGTCGGTCGGCATAGGCTTCTCCGCGAGGCTGGTCACCTCACAGACCGCGAGGGCCTCCGGCAAGGCGGTGGCATGCGCCTCGTCCAGCAGTTCCTGGCGCGAGCTGCGTGTGTAGGCATAGAGCTGGGCGGCGGCGCCGCGCGGTGCGGGGATCAGGCGGAAGGGCTGCAGCCGTCCCTTGCCGAACGTCTCCGCCAGCAGGTGATGCAGCGCGCGGCCCTCGTCGAAATTGGCGCCGCGCAGCGCGCCGCCGGGGCCGCGCCGGTCGGCCCAGCCGTAGTTGCGCACTGCCGCCCATCGAGCCAACGCATCGCGGTCCACCGGCAGGCGAATCAGCGAGAGCCCGCTCATGGCAGCACCGTCAGTGCGCCCTCGACCACCAGCCGGTCGCCGCCATGCAACCCCGTTTCCCAGTTCCGCAGGTCGGGCAGGGCGACTACGCGGGCCACGTCGTCGCCGGTCTGCGGGCCCTCCGAGGCGGGCCACAGCGCACGCGTCCGGTGCAGCTCAATGCGTGGCGCGGCGCAGAGCGCATCATAGGCGGTGGCGGCGATGATCTCGCCCCGCTGGATCAGCCCGCTGGGAAGGCACGGCTTGCGACCGATGAAGAGCGGACGGGCGGGCCGGTCGAGTGCCGCGGCGAGGGCGGCGAGGTCTGGCATCGTGTCGGCCGGGTCGAGCCGCAGGACGACGGTGATGCAGGCATCGACATGATAGTCGCGCTGGCGGCGATGCGGCGCGCTGTAGCTGGCACCGTCGCGGCCCTCCGGGCGTCCCCATGTGGTCCAGCCGCGATCGTTCTTTCCGAGCTGGACGTTATGTGTGTCGGTCAGCACGCCGGCCGGGTTCTCCCGGTCGCGCCGGACCGCGAACACCAGCCGGTCCTGCAGGGACTGATGGGCCGCCCGGTCGGTGCGCTGCCAGCCCAGCGCGTTCGCGAGCAGGCCGGTCAGCATGGAGGCGGCGGGGAAGTCGCGCGTGACGCCGATCGCATCGATGGCGACCCCGCCGAATGCCACAAGCGGCGCTTCCAGCCGCAGCACGAGCCAGCGCTGCGTCCCGCTCATGGTGCGTCCTGCACTCGGGCGGCCGCCCAGGTGGCGAGTTCCGCGATCGAGGCGGGTGTGGCCGCAGGCAGATCGACGTCAGACAGAGCCAGAAAGCGGCGTGCCTCGCCGGTGGAATAGGCCGTGTCGAAGCTGCGGAGTGTCGCCGCGAGGGCATCGGCCGCCGCGTCTAGATTCGGCCGAACTGCCGAGCGGTAGGCGTCGGCCAGGCTACGCGGCTGGCGGTCGCCAGCCTCGACCAGGACCAACCCGGCTCGGCCGTAGGGTGCGGTGGAGCCGCGCTTGGCACCCGGGCTGATCTCGGCGATGAGGTAGAGCAGGTTGTGCACGACCTTGCCTGCCAGCGCTCGGCCGCCGCCGCAGTTGGCGATCAGCCCAGGCAGGTCGATCACCACGTAGCCGTAGAAGAGGCCGCAGGTCAGTTCGGTTTCCTGGATCGTGTCCGCACCGCTGTCGTCCTCGTCAGCCTTTAGATCGTCGACGGCGGTGAAGTAGTCGCTTTCGGTCTCCGCCTCATGGACGGTGAAGGCATGTGCCACATGCACCGGCGCATCGATGTTGGCGGCGGGATCGGAGGTGACCATGCGGCCGAACAGCGCTGCCGTCAGGCCGCCGGGCAGGGCGGTGGCGTCGCGCAACGCCTTGATGTTGTCCTTAAACCCTTTCGCCCACTCGGTCACCGCCACCTTGATCGTGGCCGGCGTGCTGCTCGCGGCCAGCCGCGCGGCCTCGCCGCCTAGCCAGGCGATCTCGGGCGCGCCGAATAGCAGGGTCTGCCGCGACTGCTTGCCTTTGTCCGCCTTGTCGCCATAGACGGCCTTTTGGAATTCGGCCTCGAGCACCGCGATAAGGTCTGCGGGATGGGACGCGCGCAGTGGGTCGATGACGAGTTTTGTGACGAGTTCGCGGGAGCGGAAGGACGCCTCGGCGCCGGCGATAGCGCCGAGCGCGTGGGGATCGTCGGCCATCCGCCAGTGTCGCTTGAGGCACTGCGAGGAGATCCGCGTGCGCCGCGTGCCGCCGAACGGCAGGCTTTTGGCAAGTCCGCTGTCGTCACGGTTCAGCAGAGCGGCAGTGTAGGAATGCAGTGTATGGATCTGCAGGAAGCGGGCGGCGGACATCAGGACGTTCCTTCCTTCGAGCGGGTGCGGGCGGCGTGGTCGAGGCGGCCGTAATAGGTGAGCGGCACGTCCTTTGGCATGCTAGGACTGAGCAGCATGGTCGCGATATCGATGCAGTTCACGCCGTGCCCCGGCGCGCGCGTTCGGCTGATCATGCGCGCCAGCCGCTCGATCGCGGCGCCGCGCGCTCCCGGTTGCAGCGCGAGGAATCGCGCCAGGCGCGCCTCGGAGACCACCGGCCGCGGTTCCGCGCCGGGGGGCGGGCCCCAGCCGGGATCGCCGCCGTCGCACAGGACGGTGCCAAGGCGACGCGCGCGGTCATGCAGGGGCCGGCGACGCTCGGGCGGCCCCGTGTCGGCGAGGATCGCCATCACGTGGACGATGCGCTGCCAAGTGTCCAACTTGCCCTTCTCGAGGTCGTGTGCGGCGCAGAGGCGCCAGAACGCTGCCGGCGCGGGGCCGCCCGGTGTCATGCGGCGCAACTCGGCGAGCGGGCCGGGATCGAGGCCGTTGAGGGTCGCGGAGATTGCCTCGATGGTCGCGTCAAGCGTCGACATCGTCCAACGCCTCCTGTGTGGCCGCGGCTTCAAACAAACTAGGGAAGAAACGCCTCAGACTGCTGCGGAAGCGCTGTCGCGCGCGAGCCTCGGCGCGTGGGCGGAACAGGCTGGGGCAGGGCATGGCGGGCAGCGCCGTGTCGAAAACGCGTTTGGCCTCGGCATGCAACGCATCGAGGAACGCACGCCGCACGCGGGCAGCCATCTCGTGCCCCTCGTCCTGCGCGGCCAGGCGGCGCCAGAGATGGGGGAAGAAGACCGCGTCGGCGGCCCGGTCGAACCGGTCGCGCGCCTCCCGCGTGAAGGCGTAATGGTCCTTCGGCAGATTGGCGCCCCCCCCCGAGGGCACCAGGACAAGCCCGTCGCGCAAGGCTTTGTCGAACGCCGCGATGTCATCGATCTGCGCTTTGGCGAGATTGCCCAGCGTCGAGCGCCGCACCCCGTCGACGAGGGCTCCCAAGGCGTAGGAGGGAAGCGGTAGGATGCGGGACTTGAACCCCTCGGTCTTGCTGTTGCCACGAGACAATGCGGCGGCGACCATCAACATGCCCTCGCCCGGCGTCTCGCCCGCGGCGGGCCTTGCTAGCAACGGCAGGCTCCAATCGCCCGTCATCAGCTCGGCCAGCATCCGGTAGTCGAAATCGTTGCCCGCCAGCGTCAGGCTTTTCGCGTCGTTCACATGGACCGGCGCCCAGGGATCACCGAGCACGCCTTTCAACTGCTTGGCGGCGATCCTTTCCGCCTTCGACGTCCCCTTGCCCGCTATGATCCGCCCGTCGCGCTCGAACAGGCGGACGCGACGGCACGCCTCGACATACCAGATATCGAGGGCACTCAAAGCCAGTTGCTGCCCCTCCGGCCACGGCGCGAGCCAGGTGAGGCCCAGCCCTCGCGATGGCGCAAATCCGAGATGGCTGGCCTCCTCCAGCGCCGCTTCGCGGGTTTCGAGCAGCACCATGACGTCGCGACGGAACCAGGCGCCGGGCCGCGGGGTCTGCGCGCGTACGGGCCCCGGCGAAATCGGCGCCAGGCCCAGCATCGTCCTGGACGAGGACCCACCGTTCATACGCGAAATGCCGTAGTTCCCCTGGCCGCCGTAGCCCTCCCCGGTTTGCAGAGACACCAGTGCGAGCACCCAGTCCTCCGCCGCGCTGTCGTGCGCCACGCTCTGCTTCAAATCGTGGTTCTTCGCGGTGATCAGCAGATCCAGGGCGTCGGCGCTGGGCACCTCGGTGGCCAGCGTGACGCCCTCTGGCACCGGCGGCTGCAGGAAGGCCGGCTCGCGCGCATCCGCCACACACAGGCACCAGGGCGCGTCATCAGGGAATGCGGCGGTCAGGCCCCGCAGCGCAGCGCTCCAGACCTCTGCGATCAAGGGAAGGTCAGCTGTTCCGGCATGATGCATCGCCAGCGCGGCGACCTGGACGAGGAACATGTGCCAAGCCGGCGCCTGGTGCGGGCGCAGGGCGGGGAATCCATCCACCTCGTCGCGCGCAAGCCGGGCGAGGAGCTCGGGAAGCGTGGCCGGGCCGCCAGGCGTGGTGCGGATCAAAGATTCGGTGAGGAGATTATGCATCCCACTCACTCCGGCCTCGGCGATCCCCGCAAGTGCGGGGGATTCTCCGGCTTTAGCGACACGGCCGACGCAAAGCAGGGAATATCCCAAGTGTCTTGGGAAGCGCGCATATTACGGGGATCGCGTCGCAGTTCAAAGCCCAGGAGGCTTTTGAACGCGAAGCGGTGAAGACCGGCGTCGAGAGCAACTAGCATGCGGAATGGCATGGTGGAAATACTCCAAACTGCTTCGCGTCTGCTCACGCCAGTGACGCTCTTCAAAAAGGGCGGCCGACAACACACTTCAAGGGCGGGGACCGACAAGACTCGCAAATTTCCTCATTCGGATTGTTCCGAATTCACGTCATGCTGCTATGCCTCGCCGCGTCTTGCCATCCGTGCGACGCCGCTCCGGTCATAGCGAAATGACCGTGGCCCGATCTCGATAACCAGCGCGTCGCCGTCCCCTCGTGGCACAACGGGCGCGATGGTATCCAGGCCGCGCGACCAATGCGCCGGTAGCGTCAAGCCCGTGATCGGCTTATCGAAAGGGCCGGTGACCGGCGTCGTGAAGGTGATGCGTGCGCCCTCTTCGCCCAACCTGGTCCGGATCGGCGCTTCGTCCGTGGGAAACTGCATCGTGCAGAATGGCGCATCGACGGGCAGCAGTGCCAGCCGCGCCGCCCCCCCTTGCGCCAGTTCGGCGCCGATGATGGTGTTGCGATAATCGGCCCAGCCGCCGGCCCGCTCAGCATGCAGGTCCGCGATCCGCTGCTCGTGCGTCGCACTTTCTACCAGCAGCCGGTTCATGGCGGGGAGTAGCCACTCTGGATGCTCCAGGATCAGGACCCGGGTCAGTTCGAGGACGGAGAGGTCGCGGTAGATGCCGCTAAACACGCCCGCTTGATCCCGCCAGGCGCCGAGGCCATTCTCGAACTGAGGCGCCAGTAGGGGCTCAAGGCCGCGTTCCGGCACGAGCACGCAGCAGCCCGGCACCTCGAATCCGACCGGTCGCTCAACAGATGTGTGACGATGCAGGCGGCCTATCCGCTGCAACAGCACATCGACCGGGCAGAGATCCGTCAGCAGGTAATCGGCGTCGATATCCAGCGATTGCTCCAATGTCTGGGACCCGATGACGATGCATCCGCCCGCCGGCCGCGCGTGTGGCGACAGTGCTGCCTCCACGCATTCGTCGAGCAGTGCGCGATCCTCGGGCGCAAATCGGCTATGATGCAGGGCCGGGCCGCCGCCGGCGCGGAGCAAGAGCGGCGCCGCGCCGGCCGCCCGCACGGCATGCCAGGTCGCCACCGCCGCGGTTATGGTGTTGCGGATCACCAACACCCGCGCGCCTGCTTGGGCCGCCGTCACGGCGCATGCTGCCGCCGCCTCGGGCGCCATTGTCGGTAGCGTGGTTATAGCCACCGCCTTCTGCCGTAACGGCACCTCGGTGGATCGTTCGGTTCCATTCCGCCGCCAGACTGCCGGATAGGGCGCTGCCACGGCTGTGTTGAAATCCGGCGCCGTACTGAGGCCCAGCCAGCGCGCCCGGGCCACTGAGCCCAGGGTGGCCGACATCAGCATGGCATGGCCGCCGCGTTTCAGATGCTGGCCAACGAGCGCCACCTGGATCTCGGTCATGTAGCGGTCGCTGGCATGAACCTCGTCGATCACCAGCAGGCTGCGACACAGCGCCGCCGCTCGAAAGTGCGCGTGCTTCACTTTCAGCCCCGCCAGCATCGCCTGATCCACCGTGCCTACCGCCACTGGGGCGGCCAGAAACCGCCTCGCATTCTCCGCCGCCCAACGCGCGGTCAGCGCGGCTTCGTCGGCGGTCGCCGCGTCATCCCAGCGCACTCGCCAGTCCGGAAGGGCGTGCCCTTCGGCGACACCCGCGCGCAAATAGCCAGGCACTGCCAAAAAAGCCTCTAGCGGAGCCCCCGCCAAGAAACTCTGCAACATGCCGTCGATCCGCCGATGCAACTGCATCGCGGCCGCACGAGTCGGGACGGCAAAATACAGCCCGTCTACTCTCCCGGCCTCAAATAGCTTTGCGAAGCGCCAGAATGCCGCTTCCGTCTTGCCGGAACCGGTTTCAGCCTCGAGGATCAGCAACGGCTCATCCATCCCGGCGGTATCGATCAGGTGTTGCTGCGGGTTGGCTTCTGGTTTCCCAGTGGCTGCGGCGAAGCTGGTCCGGGACTGTGCGGCAGCGCGTGACGACGCAACATCTAACCCGATTGCTGCCACCGCTTGGCGCGCCCGACCCCGCGCAATGTCCAGGTATTCGGGATCGAATTCGGCTCGAAATGGGAAGAACCTGGTATCCGACCCCAACCAATCCGCGAGCGCCACGAGACCGCTGAACAGGTGGTGAAACCGCGGCCGGTCTGGCAAGGGTTCGTCCCCGGCCGAAAAGGCGGGAGCAAACCATTTTTCCAGGATTTGGCCATATTCAGCGGCAGCTGACAGCGGGTCGTAGCGGAATTCCCGCAAGGATACGGTCTCCCAGCCCTCCCTACTACGCTCAGTGATCTTGAACGGTCGCCCGTGATGGGCAAGAACGGCGATCAGGATGTTCGACGTCGTCATCCAAGAGTCGATCGCAGTGATCCCGATCGCATGCCCCATCGCTGGCGGGAGGTAGCCCAGTAACAGATCCGCGCCCGCCTGGACGTGGCCGCGCAGCGGACCGCGCCAGACGTTGGCGGGCCATGCCTTGGCCTGGAAACCGGGGTGGAGCTTCCCGACATCATGCAAAAAGGCCAGTGCAGTCAACCGGCTAAGGGCTTTGGGCGAAAGCGCCGCCGCCGCAGTCCGTTCTAGTCGCGCTCGAACGACAGATTGATCGACGATAGCCTCAAAGCAGGCAGCGACGTCAGCGCAATGATGCGCGAGGTGGTGGCGTCCGTCGCCGCCCCGCTCGGCCTTTCCCCATGGTGGAAACGAGCGATCCGTTGGCAACATTTCCACGATGCTCAGCCATCACAATGTCGAATTGAGCAACACATATCAACCATTCTTGTTTGTATATCGAATCTACACATGTTGATGATGGTAAAAGGTTGTATAGCGGGATACCAGCTAGAAACCGCGAATCAAGTGGTGCCCAACCAACTGGAATGGTGTGCGTTGTTCGTCGACCTAGGTAGGCGCAGCCGCTGACCGCGACGATACTCGTCAGATCAATGAATTACCGCGCCGATCGGCGCCGGTAGGTCACGCCGATCTACATCCCCCGACCGCCCACGCCAGTCGACCCCTGAAGAGGGTGAGCTGTGCCAACGTTTTCGGCGTTGACGAAAATGCGCCGGCCTTGTCGGCCTTACCAGCGGATCAGCGTTCGGCAAAGGTTGAACCGCCTCCGCGACAATCCTTTTTTGAGTAGGCGCAGTTCGAGCGCCTGCTCGGGGACGACCTCCTTCATCATACGTGCTTCCAGTCGCAGATCCTTGACCTCGTCGCTCGTCGCCGCTCGTGCGGTGTCACCGGCGAGGCGGCGCTTGCCAGCTTCGAGGAACTCCCTCGACCAGGCGTAGTACAGGCTCTCGGCGATGCCTTCGCGCCGGCAGAGGAAGGCGATGCTATCTTCACCGCGCAGCCCCTCCATCACGACGCGGATCTTGTCCTCGGCCGAGTAGTGCCGGCGGGTTGCTCGGCGGATGTCGCGCACTACGCGCTCGGCCCAGGACTTCAGGATCGGCGTCGAGGATTTCTGGCTCAACCACGCAAATCTGTCTCATGGTGCTGACCGGGACAAAATGCCGCGCCGATGTTGTCGGCATCTTACTCACCGAAGGCGCCATCATCAGCCTGATCGGAGCCGTGCTGCTTGAGGCCGACGACGAATGGCAGCTCCAGCACCGCTACATGCAGATAGCGCCGATGGCCGAGCTCATGCCACACACGCTCGACACGAACGCCACCACAGATTGCCACCGCGGTGGAATGATCCATGGGCATCTCGGCTACAACAGATTTTCCACTGCGTTGACGGACGTGACCACTTGCCCAGAGTGAGCGTCGACCTCTACGCTTCCCCAATGGGCAATCCTTTCAAGCGCTTCAACATTTCCCCGGAGGTGATCCGCCTGGCGGTCATAATGTATGTCCGCTATTCGATGTTATTACGTAATGCAATAGAACTGCTGGCAGAACGCGGCATCGACATCTGCCACGAGACGGTCCGCCTGTGGTGGAGCAGATTCGGACCCATATTCGCCACTGCGATCAAGAAGCGGGGGATCGCCTTGCGCCACGGCTGTCCCGAATGGCGGTGGCACCTCGACGAGGTCTTCGTGAATTTCAACGGCATCACACATTATCTTTGGCGGGCCGTGGACCACGAAGGTGAAGTGCTTGAAGTCGTCGCTACCAAGAAGCGCAATCGGCGGGCGGCGCTCAAATTCCTGAGGGACCTCATGCGGCGCTACGGCCGCGCCCGTAGCATCGTCATCGACCGCTTGCGGGCCTATGCCGCGGCGCTGAAGGCGATTGGGGCCACCCATCTGCACGAGTGCCGCGGCCGGTGGATTCACAACCACGCCCAAACCTCCCACCAGACGCTCCGACGACGGGAGCGGTCCATGCTTCGGTTCTGCGGCATGCGTACGCTGCAGAAAGTCACCTCAATCCATGCTGCTGTCCACAATCACTTCAACCACGAATGCCACCTCGTCCGCGGCCAGACTTATAGGCTACGTCGGTCAGCCGCCATGGCGGGGTGGGGTGCACTCATGGTGTGAAGCCAGACGCCCGCTGCCCGTCTTGCGCCCGACCGTCCGCGGCCGCCCGTTCGACTGACAGAGCCCCCCGCCGAGCATCGTCGTCGTTTTGTCTCTGATTTCGCACCGCAAGGCCGCAGCATGACCGAGCCACTCCCCTACCCGCCGACGTTGGACCCCAGTGTTCTTCTGGATGTCCTTTCGCTGCGCCAGAACGCCAAGCTGCGGCGCGAACTCGGCACGCTGCTCGGCCCGCTTGCCGACCGGGAGTGGCCGTCGTCCAAAGAGACGGAGGTAGGTGGATGGGCGGTGGCGCTCCTGGATCTGCTGGCCCGCCCCGACGGAGCGGTATCCTTTCGGATGGCCGCCGATCAGCACAACCGCGGCCCGCTCGATGCCAACCACAAGCTGAACCTGCCCCGTGCGGCGCGCCGTTTCGCCGTCCGCGAGGGACGGAAGTCCTGCGCGCGTCCTGAGACCGCCGCCACCATTAAGGCGCTGCTCGATGCCGGCGCGACGCCACAGGCTGCGCTGCTCGCGTGGGCGACCGCGCTGTGCGACCCGGGAAAGAGGGCGACGATCGGCGCAGTCGTGCGAGAATCGACGGAGCTTTGCGCCGCATTCGGCCTGACGGCTGGGCCGATGGTCGTGGACATGTCCGGCGAGGATGCGTCCGCTGAGGACGTCCCCGGTGTCGACGCTTCCAGCCGGGACGCGCCAGCCATGGGGTCGCCTGGCGGGACCGAGAGTCTTGAGCAGCTACGTGCCGCGGCGGCCGCCATGGCTGCGGCCGAGCGGCCCGGGATCGCCGCCCTCGAAGCACTTGCCGAACTGGCGACAAATCTTGCAGCCGCACTGCGCCACGCCGAGGCCCAGAACGCACGGGCGCGCGATGCGCTGTCGCAGCGCCTGGCCGCCTCGCCACTGGCCCTCGGCAATGTGCAGCTGCCGCCGGGTATCCCGCTCGCCAACATCGAAGCAGCACTCGATGCGGCTGAGCAAGCCCAGCGCGTAGCGGAAGCGGCCGCGGCGGCGTTCAGGGAGGCATCCTCCACGCCAGGCAGGATCAGTACTTTCGATCTGATCGAAGAGAAGCTGCGGGCAGCCAGGATTGCCAACGAGGCGGCGGATGCCTCGCGCTCGGCGCTCATGCAACGCCTTCCCGATCCGTCCGATCCGGAGTCGGTCCCTGAGCCGAGCCAATCCGCCATCACACCTGGGCCGGAGCCGGCATTCCAGGATGTGAACCAAGTCGCCGAGGAACCAGTGGCGGAACAGGCACTTGCCGTCGAGGCCCCGAAGGGTGCGCCGCAGCCGCTAGCCCCGCCTCCCTTGCAGGAAGCGCCCGCCGGCTCATTGGCCGTCCCGCCCGAGCGGGTCGCGACCGGCAAAACCGCGTGCCCACCCGCAGCACCCACCGATCCGGAGCCGGAGCCGGAGCAGGCGCGCGCACCCACTCCTGATTCTCACCCGGACATCGCACCATCCTGCGATGCCGGGCAGAGGGCGGTGCTGCGCGCTATGGCGGAGAAGCGACTCGGCCTCATCAAGGCGCTGCTGGTTGCCGGTGCCGTCCCCAGCCGTGCGTCCCTGCTTGGCGCTTCCGTCCAGCTGGCCGCCACGGCAATGGTTGCCAACGACGCGACCGATCCCGGCGACGTGTCCAGCATCGTCGAAGCGTTCCGGAACTCCTGGACCACCTATGCCGGCGGCGATCTTGCTACGACGGCCTGGCTGCTTGCGCTGCCTGCCGCCGGACTGATGATCGTTTTGGCACCTGGCGGTAACCCCGCCGATCTCGTCGACACCTTGCTGCGCGCTCCGCCGGAGCGGATGCCGCACACCCTGGCCCTGGCCCGCGCCCTGTCGGAAAATGCAGCCCAGCTGTCCGTGCTTTCCCAAGCTACGGATGCGCTGCAGAGCGCGGTAGGCGAGGATGTCCGGCGCCAGCAGATGATTGCTCAGGGCGACGCGCTTCGTACATGGCTGGAGCGCAACCGCGAACCGCATCTCAACAACTATGCGCCGGCGAAGATACTCTGGAGCCGCATGATTCAGCCAGATGAAGCTCTGGGTGGAATGCTGGTGGACGCCTGCGCGGACGCCGCCGACCGCGCGGCAGCCATTGCCGAAGAGCTTGCCCGCTTCAACGGACAGAAGGAGATGGAACGGCTGGACGTGGCGTTGCGCGGCGCGCGGCTGGTGCAGAAGACGCCGATCGCTCACGGTGCTCGGCGCGACTTGGGCAACCTGCTAGAGGAGGCGGAGCGGCTGCTGCACGAATGGGTGCGTGTTGCCCGCCGTGCCGCGACCCAGGAGCAACGAGGCATGGCCCACGCATTGCGCGAGTTGCTGCTGCCGCTGATTCGGTCGGCCGCCGACGAGATCGGCGCGCTGTCGGGCGAACCTGCCGCGCCGACCGCGAACGCAATTCTAGCGCGCTTCATAGACCTACTCGCCCACGGTATCTGGCCCGGAGGGCGCGGGAATTCCGACCAGCTTCTCGCCCGCGACGTGTTGCAGGTGCCGGGCATTGTCCTCGACTCGACTTGGCGCATGTCGGTGCCGCTTGGGCCGGACATGCTGGTCCGTCTGGTCGAGGCGGTCGACGCGCCGATCCCCGTCGAGGCGGCGATCCGGCGCCGCCTCGAGGCTGGTGATCTCGCCGAGGCGGTGCTGGCCTTGAGTCTCGTCGAAGACGACGATGCGCGTGCCGAGCTGGACCGCGCCACCCGCGATGCCGCCGGCGCCCGCCATCAGGCAATGGTCAAAGGACTGGCCGAAGCGCGCACCGATATAGAGGCGGCCGAGGGCACCGGCCGACTCGATTATGGCCTGGCACAGCGCTTCCTCAAGGACATCGACGACCTGGAGACCCTCCTGCGGCTGGCCGCCCCGGAGGACATCTCGTCCATCGAATCCGATTTCGCCACCCTTCGCGGCGCTATCCGCAACGAGATGGAGAACGCCACGGCACAGCAGCGGGCACGCATCCTCCAGCGGATGAGCAGCCTCGACCTGACCGTGCAAGCGGCGATCCGCAGCGAGGTGACTCGGCTTATCGACCAGGGCTGGCTGCCAAATGCCGAGGATCTGATCGATCGCGCGGAATCCGGCGAGCACATCGACACCGGAGTTGAATACACCGACTCCGTGCATGGCTTCGCGGAGTTCTTCCCTGCGCCGTCGGAGCGCATCGCACGCGCGTTGCGCACGCATCGTCCGGGCATCACGGGTTTCGCCGAACAGGCGGGCCCCTTGCCGGATGAGCTCGCCATGCCGCTCGAACTGCGCGAGGCCGGTCAGCGCCTGGCCAGAGCCTGGGTGGCTTGTGCTGTGGGGCGCAATCCGTCCACGGCCTTCGCTGCTCTGTTCGCCCAGCTTGGCTTCAGCGAGGCGCGGATGGACGGTATCGCGCCGCTCGCGAGCGGTGCCACCCGCTTGACGCTCCGCGTGCAGCCGCTGCGCGACCGGGACACGACGCTGCTGCCGGATTTCGGCTCGGTGGCCGATGGCAGCTATCCCGTTATCGCCCTGATCAATCAGCCTGAGCTGCGGCAGGTTCGAGTTGCCCTTCAGCAACTGGGCGGGACCGCGCGGGCGTCCTTCGTCCTGTACTTCGGCATCCTGACCAATCCTGACCGCCGTGAACTCGCCCGCATGGCTGCCGTCGGGCAGCTGGGATCGGCTATCGTCATTGATCACGTGTTGCTGGCGCATCTTGCGATGAGCGAGGGGGATCGCCTTCGGACGTTGTTCGCATGCACTCTGCCGTTCAGCGGGCTCGCGCCGTGGTCGGCAATCGGCACGCCTGCCCCGGAGATTTTCTTCGGCCGGCATGACGAGCGCCAGGGTATCGAGGCCCGCTCAGGCCGGATCAGCCACCTGGTCTACGGCGGCCGGCAGCTCGGCAAGACCGCACTGCTGCGCCAGATCGAGGGCGCAGCAGCCGGCGATGCGCGGCGAATCGTGCGCTACGTCGACATCAAATCCTTCGGCACCAACCATCCGACTGCGGAGATCTGGTCCGCCCTGGCCGAGGCGCTGCGCACCGCGGTCCCGATGGCGGCCGACCGCGGCGGCGATGCGGGGATGCGCTTCGTCCGCGATGTCGTCTCCTGGCTTGAAGGCAACGCCGACCGCTCGATCCTTTTGCTGCTCGACGAGGCGGACAAGTTCTTCAAGGAGGACCAGGCGAACAACTACCACGTCACCGAGCAGCTGCGCGGCCTCGCCGAGCGCACGGGCCGCCGCTTCAAGCCGGTCTTCGCCGGGCTCGAGAACGTCCAGCGCATGGCCCGCGATCCCAACAACCCGATTGCCCAGCTGGGCCTGCCGCTCCTGATTGGCCCTCTGCTGCGCCGGGAGGAGCGCAGAGCGGCGGAAACGCTGGTGCGCTGGCCCTTCGAGGCGCTCGGCTTCACGCTGGCGGGTTCGGTGGTCAATCGGATCCTCGTGTTCGCCAACTACTATCCGAGCCTGATCCAGCTCGTCTGCGAATCGCTGCTGCGCGAGTTGCGCGCCCGTCAGTCCGGCGCCCCACCATGGCCGGTGGAGATGGCCGATGTTGAGAGCCTGCTGGCGCGACCCGACATGCGCCGGGCAGCCTTCGACAAGTTCCGCATCACCCTGGAACTCGACCCGCGCTACGACCTCTTGGCGCTTGCGGTGGCTGCCCGGAATCAGGAGGAGGCGCTGACCCTCTCCAGCGGCATTGCCGCTTTCCGGCTGCGAGATGACGCGGCAGCCTTCTGGCCGGCCGGCTTCGCCAGCTTCGACGAGGAGGCGTTCGACGCGCTGCTCGACCAGATGGTCGGCCTCGGGGTCCTTCGCGCCACCGGCGGACGACGCTATGCGCTTCGCAGCGCCAACTTAATCCACCTTATCGGGTCGCCCAAAGCGATCGAAGATCAGCTGCTGGCCTTTCTTGATCGTCCCGCGCCCAATGAGCCCGATCCCCTGGAGCATCGCCGCTACATCGACGATGCGCCAAGCCTGCTGACGACCCGGCAGGAGGCGGATCTGCTCGGGCTGAACATTGGCGACGGCGTTGTCATCTGCCTCGGCCTGGGCCTCGGCGGCACTCCTGCCGGTGACGGTAGCCGGATCGACCGAGCAGTCCGCCAGGCCATGCTAGCGCTGCCACTGCCGCGCCGACCGGCCATTCCAGTGCTGCGGGTCTCGGATGCCGCAGGGTTTCAACGGGAGCTGACCGCCCTGGCCGCCCGTGGTGGAGAACAGGCGCTGCTCGTCATCGTCACGCCGAAGCATGGTTGGACGCCGGAATGGGTGCACATAGCAGTCGCGACTTCGCAGGCACGCCCGGCCGGCCGGACGACGCTGCGCATAGTCTTCATCGCCGATGCCAGCCGCGGCTGGCTGTGGACCGAGGCCTCGCCGGACCGCGAGGCGCTTCTGGCAGCTGGCGGCGCCGAACGGCGGCTGGTGACGGAAATCGTGCCCGGACTGTGGAACCGGCCCGGCGTCGATGTGTGGATGACGCTGTACGACCCATCTAGAACCCTGCCCGACTGGCTGGTCAGCGACCGGGCCACGCTGCTGCACGCCACTGGTGGCTGGGATTGGGCGTTGCGCCGCCTCATGGCCATGGGTCGACCTGGCCCGGCGCGAACCGATGCCGCTGGTCTCGCCGCGATCCTGCTCGACAGGGCCGGCAGCGATGCCGCTATCCGCGAGCTTGCCGAACTGCCGGGGTTGGCCGCGCTGTTTGCGGCTGTCGAGGAGGCCCAGTCACTGCGAAACGAGGGCGAACTGGTCACTCCGGACCTCCTGGCGGATCTAGTCGGGCAACCGCTGTCCGGGCTGGCTTGGGCTCAAGCGGCCGAGCTCGTGGTGCCCGGAGCGCAAGGGCTGGAGCTGAACCCTCTGCTCCGCGCCGTTCTGCCGCTGTTCGGGACGATCACCCGGTGATCGACATTTGGCGCTTGCCTGGCCCGATCGGCATCGTCCGCAAGATCGTGTCGCGCCTGTTGTCCGGAAATATCGTTTGCCTGCGGAGCGACCCGGACTGGGACGGTGATCTGCAGCGCGCCATCACGGATGCGCTGCATGAAGGCTATGCACTGATGCAGCGCTGCTACGACGACGCCGCCCGCGATCCTGGCGAGATGCTGGCCGAATTGCGTTGCAGTGGTGCGGCCCTGGACTCCACCGTGTTCTGGATCGATGAGATCCCCGCCGACAGGGCCGCGGCATGGAACGCGGCAGGCAACCATCTCGCCGACGGCCAGCGCGACCTCCCGCCGGGTAAGCGCCTGCGTATCGTCATCGCGCTGCCAGTCCAGCCCACGCACGGCGGGCCCGGGCTGGAGGTGTTACCCGATCCGGTGCTGTCGTTGTCACGGATGGATCTCGAGGTCATGGCGCGCTACCAGCTGCGCGGGCGCTCGGAGCCGCCGGTGCTGCTGATGATCCTGGCCACGCTGGCTGTCGAGCTGACGGCGCCGCGCGTCGGGGTGGTGGGATGCCGGTCGGCGATCGAAGAGCTCTCGCAATGGCTGCGGATGCCGATCGACTGTCTGGGCGATCCCCGACTTGTAAAGGCGTTCGCTGGCCCGGCCGGCCTCGTACTTCCAGATGATGCGGCGCTGGCCCTTTTGCTGTGGCGGTCGCAACAGGGGGTGCTGATCGGCGAAATCGATGCGCGGCGGCGAGCGCTGATTGCGGGCACCAAAGGCTGTTGGCGGATCCCATATCAGTATCAACGGTCGGACGCTGCGCCGGTGGATACTGTACACCAGCTCGAGTTCCTGCAGCTCGGCCACCTGACCCAGCAGGCCCGGACGGCGATGATCGACCAAACTGCAAGAGCCCGGCTGCGCCTGCTCAAGTCAGCGCGTGATGACCTGAGCCACCTTCGATTTTTGTCTCCAATGACTATCCGTGAAGTGCTGAAGCAGCCGGTTTAGGCTTGGTATTAACCGGCGTCGCAAAATGCCCCTTCATTGGCAGGTAGATCCGCGGGTGAGCGCACTGATCGGCACGAGGATCCCACACCGATCAGCCGACAGCATTTCACTTTGTCACTGCCTCTGTCTCTATCTTGACGGATGGGACCATGGCATCGCTCGCCGGCGCCTGATCATTGCCCGCTGTCAGCGATCCCGACCGCGCGCGCGGTCAGGTCGAGGACGTGGCGCGTCTGGCGGATCGCCTGCTCGGCATGGGCGATCCAGTGTTCGAGCTCGCTGTAGTCGAAGGCGCGACGCTCGATCGGCGACAGCGGGCGTCCCGGAAGCGGGGCCGGCGGCTGGTCCACTTCGATCTGGAGTATCGGCGGCCGCCCCCGGCCGCGGCCAGGCATAGGCCGCCGGGGCGGGGCCACTTCGGCGCGCAGGGGGGCGAGACCAGCCAACCCGAACAACCGGCGCTTCGAGCGGTGCGTCACCTCGACGGCGATGCCCTCGGCGCAAAACCCGTCCATCAACGCCGTCGCGTTGTTCACCGCCATGCCGAGACCGGCGGCGAGCGAACTGGCCGAGGCGAGCGGTGCGGCGGCCAGGATGTCGATCGCGGCCGGGGCGCGCGAGGTGCGACGCCGTCCGGCAACGGCACGGCGGGCGGCGAACCAGGCGCGCTCCATATCGAACAGCAGCTGCAGCCCATCCGCGGCCTCTTCGGCGAGTGCCATCAGGAACGCCGGCACCCAGGCTGCGGCCTCGAAGGGCGCGTCGGGGCGCAGCGCCGCGGCGCCGGTGAGGGGCACGGGCATCCGCAGCAGGCGGTGGCGTATCCAATACCGAACAAGGGCGGCGCGCATGGGCGGCCGGGTGCCGCCGTGATTAAGCCAAGTGTGCATGCCGGTTGCCGCAGCGAGGAGCGGTGTAGACACGGGAACTGCGACTAGCGCTTTTTCGGCGCTCTGGACCTCGCCTTCCTGGTCGAAGTCCGGAAAAGCGAGCCACTGGTGCAAACCGAGCGCGTGGCGGGCCGCCTCGAAGATGGCGCCGCGGTCGATGATGCGAAGAGCAGAATCCATACGCAGGCGCAGGCCCTCGAGGACGGCCGCGAGGTGCCAGGCGTCTATCGATTGTCCATCGACGGCGGCCTGGCGGCGCACAGCTTCGAGGCGGGCGCGGTAGAGGAACGCGGTCTGCAGCGGATGGCTTTGCAGCGCCTGGTCGAGTCGGGCGATTGCCGCCGAGGCATGCGCGAGCGCGGAACTGGTGCTCGCTTCGGCCGCAGCCCATGGAATGGTGACGCCGGGAAAGCTGACGAGACCGGGATCGACCTGGGTGCTGCGCGGACGGATTGGTGTGTCGGGCATGGTCAGCTCCAGAGAAGCCTGTGGCGGCACATCGATCAATCAATCTGTTAGACGTAAGAGTACTCTAATATGGCGTTAAGATGCAATAGGCCCTTTAATTGAAGTTCAGCTCCCAGGCGGCCGTTCACACTGCCCGGTAGCGGTGCTTTTCGCCGGTGCCTCGCCAGAATTAACTCTGGTAGGAGCGATTCCCGGTTTCGTGGATCCGAGACCACGGCAATCCGGCCCCTGCAGGCGCCTCTGCCTCAGAAATTGGCCGTTACCCGCCAGAAATTGGGCCCCAGACCAAGGTCTGACCATAGGCAATTGGCCGACATGGCCGATCTCCCCCCTGCCCCGGCTCGCGAGCCTCAAGCCAGCCAGTCGCCTCTCGGCCACCTTTACAAACGACCGTTTACGAATAGCCTATTGATCTGCATAAACGAGGCCCAACGAAGGACAAACCCGCTAAATGCCAGCGAAACCCCGAAAAACCGCCGCTCCAGGCCGTCTAATCGGCTACGCGCGGGTATCCACGGAGGAGCAGGGCACCGATCCGCAGCTCGACGAACTCCGCGCCGCGGGCTGTGACGCGGTGCTCGAGGAGCACGCGTCCGGAGGCGACCGCAGTCGGCCGGTGCTGGCCCGTCTGCTGCGTGAGATCCGCCCCGGCGAAACCCTGGTCGTGGTCCGGCTCGATCGCCTCGCCCGCTCGGTCAGCCACCTGCTGGCCGTCATCGAGCAGCTCGATGCCAGTGGCGCGTATTTCCGCAGCCTGCGCGACCCGATCGATACCACCACGCCGCAGGGCATGTTCTCCCTGCAGGTGCTGGGCGCCGTCGCGCAGCTCGAGCGCGCGCTGATCGCCGAGCGCACTAAGGCCGGCCTGAACGCCGCGCGCGCCCGCGGTCGCGTCGGTGGCAATCCCGGGCTGCGCAGCGGCGATCCCGACGCAATCCGCAAGGTCCGTGCGAGTCGCGCCGCCGCGCACCTGGACGGCGTCCTGTCCCATCTGGATTCCTGGTTGCCGACGGTGCGGCGAATGCGACCGGACCAGCCTTGGGGAGACGTCGTACGGATCCTGAACCGCGGCAACGACGCCACCTGGACGGTCGAGCGCCTGCGCCGCACTGTCCGACGGCTGGTCTTGGAAGGAATCCTCGAGGCAAGCCTGTTGGACCGCGCGCGGCCGCAGCAAGGCGATGACCGGTTGGTCCGTCTGATCGCCGGCATCGCCGCTGCCGCGCCCGACCGCACGCTGCAGCAGATTGCCGCGCAGCTCGAGTCCATGCGCGAACGCACGCCACGGGGCGGCACGCGATGGCATCCCTCCTCCGTCCGGAATCTCCTGGAACGAGCAGAACGACTGGGGCTCGGGAGAACCGCTGGGATGGGCGCGCTCTCGAGATAGCGCGGGTCATTTGTGAAACCGTGGTACGCAGTCTGTATCGCCGGCAGGCTCTCTGGCTGGCGCTGTTGGGCGTAACGGCGCAGCGTGCGAATTGCCTCGTCACCCCTGGAGGCGTTGGCCCGCATCATCGCGTCATAGGCATCGTTGTCGAGATCATCGAAAGCCTCGTCATCCGGATCGGGTTCGACCGCAATGAGCAACTCGAGGGCTGCATGGACGTCCTCCTCGGTAACGCGAGCGGTCTCGCTCGGCGCAGTATAGTCGGCTTCGGTCACGGTCATCTCCTCCTCGGCTACATTCCGGGGCCGGGTGTGCCGCGGCGTGCGCCCGACGCCGCCTGTTCGAGACCCTGCTGGGCGTCGATGAACTGCGCACGCAGCTCAATCGGGTGATCGAGCGCCTGATGCGCGACGTCCATGACGATATCAGCATTGCGATTGATCGCCTCGGTGAGGGCGGCAATCTGGCCGGCGACGCCGCGGCGGGCCGCATCACTCCGCAATCGCACATGGACCTCACGCGCATGGTCCCGCCCAGCGACCCTCTGCGCGTCCAGACGAATGTCGGCGCGGATCAGCAAATCAGCCGCCGCGTCGTGATCGCGCCGGATTTTCCCGAGCAGGTCGGTGGCCAGGGACTTGTAGGGCTTCTCGCTCATATCCTCGGCGAGCGGGGGCGACGGCGCTCAGCCGCCGAAGAGGTCGGTTTGGACGGTCGGTGGGCGGGGGAATGGCGCCGGTGCGCCGGCGGTCGTCGGTGCGCCGTGCTTGGCGAGGAGCGCCGCGAGCAGGGTCTTCTCGCGCGCGGCGGTTTCCTGGGTGAGCAGCCGGCGCTGCCAGTCGAGGATGCCCGACCGGCGCAGACGGCCCACGACAGCGCGCTCGAGGTCGCTGAAGCGGCGCGCGTGATCGAACAGAAGGTCTGGCGGCAGGCCGATGGTGCGGATGAACAGGTCCGTCTTGCTCTTCTGCACGGCGAAGACGTGCTCCACCCGTGCCCGCACCATTGATTTCAATGCATTGGCGCGGCGCATGGTCTGCGGCATCGGCTGGCCCGGCGGCTTTTTGCGATGGATGCGACTGACGAAGCCGTTGGCTGCCAGGAACGCCTCGTTCGCCTGGCTACGATAGGCGGTGTCGGCCCAGACGGCGCCGGCAGTGTTGTGGGGGTCGAGCAGCCCCTGCCGCAGTTGCGCGCCCTCATGCACGCCGGCGTCGGTCGCCTTCCAGCGGCGGATGAAGCCCTGGCCGCGGTCGATCGAGATATGGTTCTGATAGCCGAACACGGGGATGGCGATGTCGACCGCCGCGCGTGTCCCATCGGCGCGCGTCTTGGCCTTGCTGAACTTCACCTTCCAGCGGGCATCGCGGTCTTTCTGGCGCAGCTTGGCTGGCCTCGCCTGCCAGCCGGCCGGAATGCGCCCCTCGCGGAGCGCCTGCTTCTCGCCGTCGCTGTTGCGTCGCTTGGGCGCCGAGACCAGCGTGGCATCGACGATCTGCCCGCCGGTGGCGATGAAGCCGGCGGCGTGCAGTGCCTCGTCGAGCCGGGCGAATAGCGGCTTGATCGCGTCGGCCTTGGTCAGCTTCTCGCGGAACAGCCAGATCGTCCGCGCGTCCGGCACCCGGTCGGCCAGGCCCAGCCCGAGGAAGCGCATGAATGACAGACGGTCGTTGATGAGGAACTCGGTGCGCTCGTCCGACAGGCTATTGGCGGCCTGGATGATCAGCACCTTGAACATCATCACCGGGTCGAACGCCGGGCGGCCGCCGCGCGCGCCGTCCGAATAGGCCAGGGTACGGGCCAACTCTGTGCGGAACAACTCGAAATCAACCGCCCCGGCAAACGGCAGCAACTGGTCGCCCAGCGAGCTCAGACGCTTCAGCCGCTCATCGACATCAAACAAGCCACGCTGCACAGCCCTGCTGGCACCTCCTCAACACCTCCACACCGAATCACAAAATGCCGCGTCGCGCGAGGTTGATAGAGGAGTCCAGTCTCGTGCCGGAGCCCGGAGCCTCGATCAAGGTCGGGATCGGTTCGGGCGATCGCCCCCCTTTTGCTTGCCGGGAGCAAATCACATACGGGGGGCGCCCCGTCATCTGCGAGCCGAGGTGGCACAAGGGGTATCGGCATCGTTTGCAGCAAACGCTCTGGGCGATCGATGGCGCGGGTTGCCGCCAGTACATCGCTGCTCCGCCACGCTCGGCGACCCCGCGTTGGTCCTTCGCCGCTCACGCGGGACCGAGCGCGCCCGCGTTGCGCCGGCCGCGTCGGATTCGGGCGATCGCCCCCTTTCCCGTCCGCCCATTGCCGATGGAGCGTGATCCAGGCTTCGGGCCGTTTGCTGCAAACGGTCGCTGGGGAGCTCGGGACATCGAAGAGTTCATTCGCAGCGAGCGTTTGCAGCAAACGCTGGGATCAGCCTACTTCCCTTTGGCGTCGTGGCGGCGGAACTCCTCGATTAGAGATGGCATCTTGGCCCACACGAAATCCGCCAACGCCTCGCCCGGTCCGGCGGCGAAGGCGATTGCGCTCGTGCGCTTTCCGCGTTTGCGTTCGGCGAGGACGCGGCCAGCGTCGTCGCGGAGACCCTCGGTCTCTCCTGGATCCGGGGGTTTCTGCCCGAGGAGCACCGCCAGACGGACCTGAAATCCGAGCTGTGGGTCGCCCGCAATCAGACGTTCGGCGGCATCAAGCATGTGTTCCCGCCTCGCCGGCTCACGCGTCGCCTTCAACAGGTTATTGGCATCGCGGAAGGTGCATTTACGCCAGTCGCCGAGGGCTTCGAGCACCCGGTCCGGTATTTCGGCGTAGGATGTGAGATTGCTGACGTGAGACCGCGATACATTCAGCGCATCGGCGAGCGCCTGCTTGGTGGCAAACACGCCGCGATCGATGTACTTCGATAGCGCCCGGGCCTGCTCGAGGGTCGAGATCCCTTCTCGATGGGCGTTCTCACTATAGGCTGCGCCAGCCATCTGCGCCTCGGAGAGCTTCTGAACGACCGCTCGCAAGCGGGTTCCGAGGCTCCTGCATGCGAAGAGACGTCGGTGTCCGAAACACACCTCATACCGCCCGGCGACAGTCGGATGCGGCCGCAGCAAAGCTGGCGATTGCTGACCGTTCCGGCGCAGGTCCTCCACAAATTCGGCGAAGCTCTTGTCCTCTAGAAAGCGAAGGTCGCGGTCCCAATACGGCGACGGGTCCGTCAGCGCCGGATCGATTTCCTCGATGAGCAGACCGTGGGCCTTTTGGCTTTCGATCGTCGCTTCGAGCGCCTTGAGCTCCACCATGGCATTGCGATGTTGGGTTTCGATCGCCTTGGCGATCGGAACCGCGGGGAATCGGGTCCGTGCGGTCTCCTTGGGTGCCTCCCCTTCTTCAGGAAGCGTCGGCAGATCCGCGGTGATAGCGCTGAGGTTGAACGGCCTCTTCATTTTACCCTCCCTCAGGCAGCGCTAGGGGATGCCAGGACGCGAACCGACTCCTGCCGGTCCCACGCTTTGAGCAAGACGCCCTCGATTTCTGCATTGACGGCGTTCAAGAAGGCTAGGCCGCGCATATAGCTTTGACGCGTGCCCACCTGATCGTCGATCTCGTAATAGGTCCGTTTCCTCAAGCCCGCGCCGTCGAGCGCGGTCGTAACCGCCATGGGGTTTTCCAGGAGCATGTCCCCGAAATTGGCACCCATGAGATGGATGATCTGCTTTTGATTCTGATCCGTGATGTTGTGCTTGGCGATAAGGATCTTGAAGAAGTCGACTTCTTTGCCATCGGGGTCAATTTCTTCCACCTGTTCCAGGACCTGGGAGCACATCCGGAAGAACTGGCCGGTGCTGGCAAAGTCGATCATCGAAGGCGGCACCGGGACAATCACGCCAGTCGCAGCAAAGATCGCGTTGATTGACATGAAACCGAGTGAAGGCGGGCAATCGAGAACGACGACGTCGTAGTTCATCGCCGAATTCTGAATGGCCTGCCTGAGGACCAGCCAGAATGCGAAGTTCTTTTCCCGCTGTGCGCGGACGGGCATTTCGAACTCAGCCTGGCTCAGGCTTAGGTTTGCCGGAACGATATCGAGGCGTGGCCAGTAGGTCGGGCGAATGCACTTGTCCAGGCTATCCGCTTCGCCGCGGAACACGGGATATAGCGTCTCTTCCGGTTCAACGTCGGTGTCCGGCTGTAGGCCAAACAAGCTGGTCAGCGATGCCTGGCTATCGAGATCGATCGCGAGGACGCGATAACCTCGCAGCGCGAGGTATTGGGCTAGATGCACGGCGGTCGTAGTCTTTGCCGCGCCGCCCTTGAAGTTGGCGACGGCGACGACCTGCAGCTTCTCTGCGGGATTCCGCCGGCGCCGATAGCGCTCATCACCGGTCTTTTCGTAAAGACCGTCGAGAATCCAGTGAAGCTCGTTGAGAGAAAAGGTCCGGCGATAATTGTTCCCAGCGACGGTTCCGCACGTAAATTCCGCGCCCTCCTTGGTAATCTGCCTCAGATAGCTTTCGGACACGCCGAGGAGTGCGGCTGCCTCGACTGTCGGGAACTGGCGGAGACGTTTGCGGTCTTCGGGTGCGTTTTCGAGCGCAACAATCTTTTGTTGGGTAATCTGGCACACATCGGCCCCGTGGCTGAGGCGTTCCTTCAGGCGCGAAAGCTTCATGGTCCTTGCTCCTTCCGGCACCTTATCAGCGATGAATCGGGCCATAGTCGCCGAATCTCGGCAACGAGTGTCAACATCGATGTTTTGGCAATAACACGCAAAACATCGATGGTCAAAGAGTTATTGTTCGCTCTTCAGTCCATGCCTCACAAACGGCAGCCCCGAATCGAATCCGCATGCGAGTCCTTTCACACAGAGGTGAGAGGTGCAATGGGTGGGACCTCCCCCCTGCACTGCTGCCCCCAGCGCCCTGGCCTCGTTGCACTCGTTTTTTTCGGGCCCGTCGGGTCGGCGGTACACGCTGCACGTCCGATGGGTTTAGGGCTGTTCCCCTATTGGGGTCATAATCGCTATGAGCGCATGGTCGGCTGCTTGATGAGGCGCTCACGTCGGACGAAGCCTCGTCCGTTGATGGCGTCATCGGTCCCGTGAATAGCCATCCCTCGCGATTTATTCTGGTGGCAGGTTTGGGTCCGGCGTCGAGGTCACGGGCTTTGGGATCCTGCCGCAATGCCTGCGGTCGTGGCCTTTTGGCGCTCGGACTCGTCGCGATGGGCAAGCTCGGCGGTGGTTGCAGGGACCCTTGCGCACTCGTGGACGGAGGTGCCGCGTCCGCGGGTTCCGCGAGTCACCGTTTGCAGCGAACGCTCGTGGCGATCAGAGGTGCGTAGGATGTGTCATCCGGCCGCTGCGTGGATACATGACCGTTTGCTGCAAACGGCGAGTCCCGCTGTCGGCGTCAGCGACGCGTGCCGGCTTCTCACCAGAGCGCCGCGCATCGCCATTGGCAGCCGCACGTCGGCCACACCATGGAGACGAGGCCGGGCCGCGAGCGATCAGGGCCATGGTCAGAAAATTGTACGCGTGGGTTGCTGCGGATCGGTAACCATCAGTCCGCAGAAAGGGGGGCGATCGCCCGGGTCGCAGCCCGATCGGGATGGAAGTTTGCCGCGGGGTATCGGGTAAGGCGAACGGGACGCGTTAGGCCTGGTTTGCTGCAAGCTTCGGCGTTGGTGAAGGATGGATTCGCCATTCGGTCGCCCGGCCGTTCGGGGGGATGAGACAGAGCGACCGGAAGCGGCTTCTGGCGACCTCAAGCGAAAGGGGGGTGATCGCCCGAGTCGCGGCGCATAAGCTCTGCAGAGCGTTTGCAACAAACGGTGGCTTGCCATAGCCGGGCAGTGCGCAGGCGCCCGAGTAGTGGGGGCGGGTCGGAGCAGGACAGGGGGCTCATGGGCGCGTGTCCAGTCAGCAGGGGATCGCGGCAATCGGAGCCCATGCGGCGTCGCAGGAGGCCTGGGGCCCGACGGTGGTGCTATGCCCCTTTCGAAGACCAATAGGGAAAGGGGGGGG
>Ga0209952_1000504_pt1 | contig 57351 bp, 56 predicted proteins | sample ThiBiot_750_biof_2_FD_183951 | JGI IMG/M metagenome (GOLD analysis project Ga0209952, IMG submission 183951) | Wastewater bioreactor microbial communities from Cape Town, South Africa - Thiocy_cont_750_biof (SPAdes) | ecosystem: Engineered > Bioreactor > Thiocyanate-remediating >...
CGTGGTGGACACAACGGCTAAAATGTCGCAAAGTGGCGGCGTTTGGCGTCCGAAATCGCGGCCATCCGGCGCTCGTGATTGATGGGTGGCGTTGTCAGCTTAGTGCTCACGGAGGTGGGCAGTCAGCGATGCGGGCCGCACGATAAGGGGTTGAAGACGCGTGCTCCGGCTGACAAAGTCCGTCCGGGCTCGGGGGCTTGGCAGGACAGAAAAAAGACGGAGATTTCCGCCATGGCCCGTACCTCGCTCGCCGAACGAATGAGCCGCCTGGAGCAGCAGCGGGCAAAGCTCGCCGAGCAGGAAGCAAAGCTCAAAGCCGATGAGCGCAAGCAGCGAACCCGCCGCCTCGTAGAGGCCGGAACCCTCGCCGAAAAAGCCGGGCTGCTCGATCTGGACGAAGCCGCTCTTTACGGCGCACTGCTTTCGCTGGCCGCGTCAGCGGGGGATAAGACGAAAATTGCCGAATGGGCGAAGGCCGGCAAAGCCGCGCTCGATGAGCAGACAAAAGCCGGCGACGCTGCGAAGGAGCCGCTGACAATCACCTTCCCCGCGCCGTTGCCGACAGCGTTCTCGACGCGGCTGCGCGCCGCCGGCCTGCGCTGGAACAAACTCCTGCAGCACTGGGAAGGTCTGGTCGATCCCGACGCGGTTGCCGAACTGGCGGCCGAGCATGACGGTTCCGTCACACGCGTCCGCGCCAGCGATGGCTTACACAAGAATGGCCCGGACAAAGGTGCCCCGGGCAAAAAACCCGCTGACGGCAAATCGTCGGCCGAGCCGCCGCGCTCGTAAGAAATAACAAGACCCAAGACGCGGGCGTGACAGGCGAAAAAAGATGCTCGGGCGACTTTCCTACGATTCCCTCCGTTTCGTCATCAAGGCGGCGATCGCCATTCTGCCGCTCGTCGTCTGGTATCCGGCCTGGCGCTACGCGCATGGCCTCTGGGGTGGTCTTCTGATCGATTGGTACCAGACCGGCCTGTCGCCGGCTTCGCTCGCTTATCGGTTCGGTTATGCCGCCTGGCCATCGATCGCGCTGATTGGACCAGCCATCGCGATGACCGTCGCCTTGCTGCTGCGGCGCTCCGGGATGGTGTTGTTGCCGACCGCGATCGCCGGTGTTGTCGGTATGTTTACTGCCACGCTTCTCACCGTCTGGCCCGAGGCAACGCGGCTCTCTGCATTCCGTCCGGACTATTCCTGGCCCGCCATTTTGAACGCGGCCGATATGACCATCTTCTATGCCGGCGTCGTCGGCTTTCTCGCCACAATAGCCGGCATCAGGATGCTGACGGGCAAGTCGCTGCGCGCCCAAAGCGTCAAACCGGTCGAGCGTGCCTCTTCCGACATTTTCGGCCATGCCGACTGGATGGATATCTCCGAAGCGCAGCAGCTGTTCGGCGGCAGAGCGAAAGCGACTAGCAACCCGCGCGGTGGCGTCGTCATCGGCGAGGCCTACCGCGTCGACCAGGACGCACCGGCGCGCCGTGGCAAAAAATTCGATCCGCGTGACAGGAAAACATGGGGCAAGGGCGGCACCGCCCCGCTTCTCACCTTCGATCTCTCCTGGGGCGGCACGCACGGCCTCGTCTTCGCCGGCTCCGGCGCCTACAAGACCGTCTCGGTATCCGTCCCGACGCTGCTCACCTGGAGCGGGCCGACCGTCACGCTTGATCCTTCCTCCGAACTGGCGCCGATGCTGACCAAGGCGCGCACCGGGATGGGCCGTCGCGTCGTTGCCATCGATCCCCTGAACGGCACCGGCGGCTTCAACGCGCTTGACTGGCTGCAGAAAGATTCGGCTCTGACCGACGGCGACATCCGCTCCGTCGTCGACTGGATCTGCGGCGAAAAACACGCCGCGACCCGTGACACGCCACACGCCACCTCCGGCAAGGCGTTTTTCGAGGGCCGCGGCAAGGCGATCACCGAGGCCCTGCTGTCGGACATCGTCTTCGACAAAAACCTTGCCGACGACAAACGCAACCTCGTTACGCTGGCCGAGCGGTTGGCCTTGCCGGAAAAGGCGATGCGGACCGAACTCTCCCGAGTCCACGAACACTCCTCCTCGCCGCGCGCACGCCATCTTGCCGGGCAGCTGATGGGACTTGTCGCCGAAACCTTTTCCGGCGTCTACGGCAATATGAGCGAACAGACCGAATGGCTCGCCAATCCGGCTTACGCAAAACTGGTGTCCGGCAACAGTTTTAAAACCGCGGACCTCGTCGCGGGAAATCTCGATCTGTTTGTCAACATCCCGATGAAGGTGCTGGAAGCGACGCCGGCTCTCGCCCGAGTCGTCGTCGGATCGCTTCTGAATGCCGTCTACGAAGCCGATGGTCATCTTCCCGGCGGCCGTGTTGTCTTCCTCCTCGATGAGGTCGCCCGCCTCGGCTACATGAGCGCGCTGTCACGGACCCGTGACGCCGGCCGCAAATACGGCATTACGCTCGTAATGCTTTATCAGTCCGAGGGCCAGCTTCGCGAACAATGGGGCGAAGGCGGTCGGAATGCGTGGTTTGAATCCGTCTCCTGGCGCTCCTACGCCGCGATCGGCTCGCTCGAACAGGCCCGTGCCGTCTCAGAAGCCCTCGGCGAGCATGGCGCCGTCTTCAATATCGAAACGAAAAACCGGGGAAAAAGCGCCAAACCGCTGGAGATCGGCACCGCTTCGACCGGCGCCGCTGAACAGAAATCCGAACGCGGCCGCCGTCTTGCCACCGTCTCGGAAATCCTGGCCGACGCCCGCGCCGACGAGCAGTTCGTCTTTGTGCAAGGGAGAAAGCCGTTGCGCTGCGGCCGGGCGATTTATTTCCGCAGACCCGAGATGATCGCGCGCGTCGAACAGAACCGCTTCGCGCCCCAAGAAGCGATAAAGGCGGTCACGAGCTGAAGGGTGCAAGAATATGCAGCGCGGCATTTTTATTTTTGCTCCCATCCTGCTCGGCGTTGCCGTCGTCATAATCATATCCGCGATCGTCCACGCCTATGCCGGCATCATCCTGATCGTAGCGGTCGCTGTCATGGGCTGGCGACTGGTCCGTGCCGACAAATACGGCGTCCCCTGCCCCGCGGCCCATGCCGCCGGAAAGCAACGACAGTCTGTCGGCGATCACCAATCGGACTTTCCCGTGCGCTCGGCTCGGTCTCGTCCGCTGGACGAAATCCTCACCGAACTCGACGCCATGATCGGCTGGCATTCGGTTAAGGCCGAGGTAAAGAAACTCGTCGCGATTCTGCAAACGGAACGAGAGCGCCGGCGCCACGGCGTCAGGACGGCGCCGCCCAGCCTGCATCTGGTGTTTCTCGGCAATCCCGGCACCGGCAAGACCACCGCCGCCCGCCTCATGGGCGAGATCTTTGCCGCACTCGGCCTGCTCGAATCCGGCCATGTCGTCGAGGTCGACCGCAGCCATCTCGTCGCCGGCTATGTCGGCCAGACCGCGATCAAAACAAGGGAAGCGGTCGAGGCCGCGCTGGACGGTGTGCTGTTCATCGATGAGGCCTACAGTCTCGCCCCCGCCCATGCCGGCAATGACTTTGGCCGCGAGGCGATCGATACGCTGATAAAACTGATGGAGGATCATCGCGATCGGCTTTGCGTCATCGTCGCCGGCTACACCGGCGACATGCGCCGCTTCCTCTACAGCAATCCCGGTCTGCGCTCCCGCTTTACCCGTACGCTTGTGTTTGAAGATTATTCAGCGGAAGAACTGTTCGCCATTTTCCACGAACTGACAAAGCACGAAGGTTTTGTCCTGACCGATGCGGCTACCGATGCGGCCGAGCTCGCCTGCGTGCGTATGGAGACTGAGCGGGTCGGGGACAAAAAGTCCTTCGGCAATGCACGTGCCGTGCGCACACTATGGGAACGAACCCGCGAGGCGCAGGCCATGCGGCTGGCAACATATGGTGTCGGCAATGCCGGCCGCGACGCCATCATGACGATCGAAGCCGAGGATGTTGATGCCGCCATGGCCAACCATGAGCGGCAGGAGTCGGAACGATGACCGATGCAACCTTGCTTGTCTCGTTGCGCGCTGCGCTTTTGCGCTGGATCAAGCTCGTCCCTGGCTTGTTCAGGCACGATCCGCTGTTTCGCTATGCGGCGATCGCCGCCATCCTGGCCGTGATCTTTCTGGCCGTGGGTATGGTCCGGGATGGCGGGCGAGACGGCGTCGTGAGCGAGGCCGGAAAGACGACCGGCTCCCAGGCCAAAACTCCGGACCGCACCGGGCAGGACAATGCGCCTCCTGCAGAACAGTCGGGGGCCTCGGAGCCACCGGCCCCCGGATCGCCTGATGCAGGCCAGCCGCTGAAAATAGCGCCAGGCCGCTCTTTGCAAGGTGTCGACGTAACTCCCGCGCCCCGTGACAGCTTCGGAACCCTGCCGACGGAAAAGGAAAAGGAAGGATCATCACGATGATGCATGGGAAAAACGTTGGGGCGCTGATGCTCGCCCTCGCGATCGCCGCGGCGGCTTTTATCGGGGGCTCCTGTTTAGCGCTGGCGCAGGACCCGCAAGGAGGGAGCGAAAAGCAACTTGACCGCATCGAGCAAAAGCTCGACCGCATCATCGAGCATCTGGGCATAACCGAAAGCGACAGTTCGTCGGCAAAGGCCGATAACATCCGGCCTTCCATCGGAAACGATCCCTCCAAAGCAAAAAATCCCACGCTGCCGGGCACGGCCGACGCGCCACAAAACTACGAGCGCGGCGCCGTGGCCATTGCTCGCGTCGCGCCGGCCAGGACAAAAGATCTCGCCGAAATCCCGGCCGACAGTATCGGCGGCTTCATCTATATCGGTGGCGCCATTCCCCTCAGCGAATTGTCCCGCAACGGCGTCGTCTACCCCGACCTTGCGGCCGTCGAACTCCAGGGCTGGCTGAAGGTGGCCGAACCCGGCCGCACACAGCTCGCTGTCGAATACCGTATCACCACCGGCTCCAATGCGATCATCAGTCCCGGCTGCATTGCCTCGATGTGGCTGGAAGATCGTTCGATCGGCTCCCAGGAGGGTGAAATCCCGATGCCCGCCAGGGAGCAAAAGACGAAATCCTTCATCTTCGGTGCCGATCTTCAGCCTGGACTCTATAAGCTTCGTGCCTGGCTGGCCTGCACCAAACCACGCGATTTGCGTGTGCTCAACGCCATGCTGCTTATCAAGACCCCCGCCGACATGAATTTGCGCATGATCGACAGCGGCGAGCTATTGCATCGGGGCAAGTAAGGGTCAGCGCATGGCCAGGACAAAAAGGGACCACGGCCAATACGCTCTCGACGAGGGTCTGGTCGAAACACGGGAACCGGGCTTTGACCGGCCGGTGTTTCGACGGCCAGGATTCAACGGCACACTGCCCTTCGGCCGAGTGGAAAAGACACTCAGCATGCAAACTCGCAAGAACCGCGAGATGCGCGGACTGACCCGCGAACAACTCGCCTCGATGCTCGGCCTGTCGACGCAGGTGTTCCGGCGCTACGAGGTCGCCGCCTCCAAGCTGCATGTGACGCGGCTCGTGCACCTGTGTGAAATTCTGGACGTCTCTCCTGTCGCCATCATCGCCCAGGCCGCACCGCATCTCTTCGGCGAGACGGCCGAGGAAGCCAGGATGCGCGCCGAGGCGCTCTCGGCAATCGAGGAACTGCCGGAAAATCTTCTGTCACTGCTTCTGCCGCTCCTGCGAGAGATGCGAGCCCGGAAATGAGCTGCCGCGCCTCATCGCGCGGCATACCGGCCTTGCGGCCGACTCGCGCTCGTGATCGATGGGGAGTGCATGCTGAGATATGACAACGAACGCGGCAAAGGCGATCATCGCCACATGCAAGAGCGCGAAGAGTCGATCGGGTTCGAATCCCTTGGTGCATTGCTTGAGGCTTTCGAAACGGGCGCGGAAAGGATATTGAAATGACCACGCTGACCGTCAGACTGGGGACAATGGCCGATACAAAGGCCCGATCGCTGGAAGCGGCGCGCCGTGCCGAAGCCGGCGAGCGGATCGTTGGCGAACACTCGTTAGCGTTCTCCAGCTACGACGACATGCACAAGGTCCTGACCCCTGCCCGCCTCGCCATCGTGAAAGCGCTTGCCGGCCAAGGAGCATTGCCGATCCGCGAGGTCGTGCGCCGGGTCGGCCGGCACGTGCTGACCGTGCATCGCGACGTAACCATCCTCGTCAATGCCGGCGTCATCGACCGAACGGCCGAGGGCATCGAGTTTCCCTATGACAAAATCCATTTCGAATACGATGTCTGCGCCGCCGCCTGACGGCCTAATTGAGGGAGGGATGCGGTGATAACCGACGCGGAACTCAATCGGCTTGAAGACAATTTCGAAACCGCCGACTTGCTGCGCGCCGTCGACGAAATCGACAAGATGCGTTTGTTTTTCAATGACCGCGACAAAGTCCAGCCGCCGCAAATCCGTGACGATCTGCTCAAGCTGCATACGCTTGGCAATCGACTGATCAACGCGCGTGCCAAGGGCGACGCGCGCGAGTTTTTCGATCTGGCAACAAAACTAGACGACCAGATCTTCGATCTGATGGAATCGCTGGAGGTCGTTCGCGACACCCTTGCCAGGCTGACGGACCTCTATCCGGAAAGCTTGCAGGAATAGCTGCTGGCGGAGCCAATCTGACGCCAATTCCTGAAACAAGATTTCTGACAGAGCCAGCGAAAATCAGTGCCTGTGATCGCCGCAGGAGAGGCGTCCGGCGCGCCTTGTCAACAGACGGGAGCATGGCGTTGTTTCCTTCCTCAATGGCAACATCGGCTGCGATGCCGTGTTTAACCGCATTCTCGTCAAAAATCTCAGCGGCATCCGACTCCAATGATCCGGCTGTTTGCCCTCTACCGCTGGGACGGGGCGCGTCATCCATGGTGCAATTGACCATCAGGAAAATGAATCAATCGCGCCGCGTCGATTCATACTTCCAATTGGACACCGATTGCTGAAGACGCGAGAATCGGTGCATGCCTGTGTTCGAGCCAGCACCGCTTCATCTTCGCCGCATCGATGCGAGCCGCAATATGCGCCGGTTCTACCTGCTGTCGATCCAGCCGACCCTGTTCGGCGGAGCATCGCTGATACGTAATTGGGGTCGGATCGGCACCAACGGCCAGACGATGATGCAAACTTTCGACGACAGCATGCACGCCGGCGATGCGTTCGGCCGGCTGGAGCGCACCAAGCGGCGCCGCGGCTATGATGACGCCGAGCGCTAGATCGATTGCGGCGCGGCGCCCGAGTCGGATGACAAGCGAAAGGCCCGGCGGCTTGCGCCGCCGGGTCCTCGCCCGTCCCGCTCAGAACGGGATTTCTTCGTCGTCGGACCGACTGCGGTCCTCGCTCTCGGTCTGCTTCGCCCGGCTCAGGAAGTCGACCGTCTCGGCGATGATCTCGCAGCCGTAACGGTCGTTGCCCTGCTGGTCGGTCCACTTCGTGTAGTGGATGCGGCCTCGGACCAGGACCCGCATGCCCTTCTCGCAGTGCTCTTCGACCGTCTTGCCGAGGCCGTTGAAGCAGGTGATGCGGTGCCACTCGGTGTCCTGCACGCGGTAGCCGTCCTTGTCCCGCAGGACCTTGCCATCCGCGTAGCGGGGGCGCGAGGTGGCCAGCGTGAAGTGGGTGATGCGGGTGCCGCCCTGCGTGTTGCGGCTTTCCGGGTCCTGGCCGATGTTGCCGGCGAGAATGACGATGTTCTGCATTTGAGTTCTCCGTTGCTTCCGTCCGAGGGACCGTCCCTCCGACGAGACCCGGAAAAGACCGTCGGGAGCCGCCAGCACTGACGCCCTTGCGTCAGCTCGACCCCCAAGGCCCGGAGTGGTGCGGGCAGGCGCTTTAGCGCCAACACGGTCCGGAGCCGCGGGGGTTGCGGCCGGCGAGAGAACGGTCTTAGGGGATCAGTCAGTCGGAGGGCGAAACCCATCTGCGGGCGACGACGAGAACGGATGCACGGGGCATCGTCTTGCCGCTAAAACCGACCGGGAGAGGCTGACAACGGCGCCATGACGTCCCGCTCACCGACACACACACGCAACCCGCGACCAGTCGGGAAACGACGCAAGGAACGGGGGGGACGCGGCATACGCATCCGCAGGACACCGGCCAAGGCTCCGACCCTCAACGGCTCGCGCATGACATTGGGTCGAGACGGCAAGATGCGTGCGAGCACAGTCCAGATGCGATCCCGCACGAGGAGGACCGACGGGCTTCGTAACCGCGATGCGAGATCGTCACCCCGCCCGGCACCGACCAGGCCGGGTCAGGCCGTGACGGACCAACTGCCCTGGGCCACACGCAGGCATCGCTCCGCGCAGGACGGGCGATGGTCGGCGGAAACCGCCGGGGCGCTGGCAGGTGTCGGCATGGACGTCGCCGGATCGCGCGACCTGATCGTCAAAGCAACGATATGCCCCGAAGGTCTCGCCCCGCCGGGTCGTACCCATCACAGGTCAAGCTTTGTTCCGGAAGAAACGGACGGGCGCGGCGCCGAAGAACCGGATCGTCGCACCAGCCCCAGATCACCTTGCTTCGGCCGCGCCGCCCGGTCCTCGGGTCGACGCCGCTGCGCGATACGCCGAGCCGGACCCAGCCGTCGAAGCGATAGAGAGCACCGGAGTGCAGAGCGGTATCCTGATAGCTGATCGCCCAGTTGCAACCGCGCTCCTGTGCGATCGCCGGAAAGACAAAGAGACGCCACAGGCGCAGGGCGACGCGGCAGATGTCGGGGCGCACCGCGCAGAGGCGCGACAGCTCGATCGCCTGACGGCGGTCGAATCCGGCGACTCGCGGACGGATCAAGGTATCCGTCGCGACGACGGCGATGAGTTCATCGCCATGGCGCAGGCCGTGATTCCATCCCCGTGTCGGGCGACGGAGTTCGCCCATGCGATGTTTCCACGACGACAGGCAGGCGTTGAGATCGTCGCGGCCGATCGGCTCGAAAGCGACGTGCTGGAAGGGATGGTCAGACACCGCACATCCCCTCGCACTCGTTCGGCCAGAGGTCGAGCTGACCGTGATCCGCCGCCGTCGACAGATCGGCCTCGTCGAGCGGCACGCAGGAACGATGCAAAAAGATCTCGCCGCGGATGCCGCGCACCCCGGAGCGAAGCGCCCGATCCACCTCGACGGCATCCGTCCAGGCTTCTGGATCGTGATCACGCATATGTCGCCAGCGGGCGTTGTCGTGAAACGGACAGCCGATGCACGCGCTCTTCGGGGGAACCGGATAGCCGTGCCGGCGCAGCCAGGCGAGGCAATCCCGCCGGCACATGCGCTGTTCGATCAGCGGGAAACGCTTGACCTGCCACGCTTCGAAGCTTGGCTTGGCGCGCACGATTTCATCGGTCGAGATGCCTATCCATTGCTCCACGACGGGGGAGGCCGGCGAGCGCTTTCGCGCGAGGCCCGCGAGTTCGCGCACCTTGCGGCGGATCGGTACGATCTTGAACTCAGTGGTGCATTGCCGGCGGATCATGCCGAGCGAGACGGTTTCGGTCGCGGTGCGCCGCCGGCCGATCTCGACAAGTTCGCCGTCGTCATTCTCGTCCAGAACCGGGACCTCGGCGCCGGCCGGCGTCACCGTCCGCGTGAACGCGGGGATCGACGCCCAGCGATCACCGGCGCCCGCGGCGACGAGCTGCTCGCGGATGCTTCCGGCGGAGACGATGTGGACCGGGTACGGCAGGACATTGCCCGACATCAGCCATTCGAGGTGCCGATAGACGGCGGCAGGCTCCCAGCCGGTATCGGCAAAGATTGCGCAGTCGGGCATCGGCCCGATCTCCCCATGCGCGGCAAGCAACGCCAGCGTGGTGGATTGCACGCCGGCACCGAGACTGAGCGCACGAAGGCGGATCGGGGAGAGCGAAGCGTCCTCCCCTTCGACAACGGGAGCGTGAAGCATCAGGCCGCCTCCCGCTCGCTGTCGGCCTGCGGCTGCAAGCTGTGGAGATAGGCGGCCGCCCGCTGCGCATGGGCAGCGGCGGAAAAGATCGCGCGCCGGTCATTGGAAAGGACGGTGAGCCAGCTTGCCAGATAGGAGGCGTGGTCCGGCCTCGGCTCCAACTCCGGCACGATGCCGAGATCGGCGCATACCAGGGCTGACCCAATTTCGGCAACGAGTTCTTCCCTCGCGCGTTCGCTGCGGTCCTTGGCGTAGCGGCTGAGATCGCGGCCGACGCGACGGGAATCCGCCGTCCAGTGAATATGCTCATGGCTCAGCACCGCGACGTAAGAGGCCGCATCGCGAAAACTCTCGAACGGCGGCATCTGGATGTGATCGGTCGACGGCGAAAAGTACGCCTTCGAACCGCCATGCCGGATCACCGAGCCGGTATTGGCGAAGAAGCGATCGGCGTGATCGATCCGCGCGACCGGATCGAGGATCGGCATCGGCCGGGAATAGAAGTGCTCGGGCAGATCTTCGACCTGCTCGACGTTGAACACGCTGTAGGTCTTGAGGAACGGGATGTCCCGTTCGACCGCGCCGCCATGTTCGTCGGTCTCGGTCTTCGTAAACCGGCTGGCGTAGATTACGGTCGAGCCGGACTCGCCCTTGCGGACATGGCCGCCGAGCTCGAGCGACTGCTTGAACGTCATCCAGATCGGCGAGGTGTAGCCGCGCGCCAGTCCTTCCGACCACAGGAGCAGCACATTCATGCCGGTGTAGGGTTCGCCATTGTGGCGCAGCGGACGGGTGATCCGTCCTTTGACATTGCCGGCGCTCCATGGCTGCACCCACGGGCGCACCCCCTTTTCGAGCTCGGCGACGATGCGATCGGTGATCCGCGCATAGATGTCGGTGCGCCCGCTTTCCTTCTTTCTGTTCATTTTCCTGAACCTCCGTATCGGAGGCCGCGCCCATCGCGGCCCCTCACGGCGGTCCGTGGCCGGGGAATTCAGGGGGACGGCGCACCTTCGGCCGAAACGCAGTGGAGGGCGGCGAAGCCGCTGCGCCGTCCGCCGGCCCCGGCAGGACCCTGCAGCCGGGAGGGGTTCCGATGGGCGCCTTCCCTCCCGAATTCGCTCCGGTTCCCCTGTTTCACCCGCTCTGGCTCTGGCAGGGGTCCGTCGCTCGTGCTATATTCCTGACTAGCTGACTAGTACGAGAACATGGCCAAACGTGCGGAATTGACGAAGACAGGAAAGGCTCGCCGGACTGCGGGCCGCCGATGGAAGTTGGAGGACGCCAAGGCGCGGTTCAGCGAGGTGGTCCGGCATGCCCGCCAGGATGGGCCGCAGCGCGTCAGCGTGCGCGGCCAGGACGCGGTCGTCGTGATGAGCGTCGAGGAATTCGAGCGCCTGGCGCCCGCGAAACCGCGCGCGCCATTCGTCGCGTTCATGGAGAGCCTGCATCTCGACGGGCTCGATCTCGGCCGCGAGGCGGATTACGGCCGGGACGTGGAGCTTTGAAGGGCTGGTTGCTCGACACCAACGTCGTCGCAGCGCTGATCAACCCACGGGGCGCGCCGTCGGTGAAGTCCTGGGCCGCCGGTCAGGACGAAGACACCTTCCACATCAGCGTTCTAACCCTCGGCGAATACGATAAGGGCATCCACAATCTCCCCGACGATCATGTAGACCGGCCACGCTACACGGTCGCGCGCGATGCACTGGCGGAGCGGTTCGGCGCACGGGTGTTGTCTCTCGATGACGAGATCATCCGGCGTTGGGGACGGATTTCCGGAGAAATGAAACGCGCGAGCGGGCATGTGCCGCCGGTCATCGACACGATGCTCGCGGCAACGGCGATCGAGCACGACCTCTATCTCGTCACCCGCAATGTGAAGGACACTAGGCCGGCGGGCGCGACGGTGTTCGATCCGTGGAATGACGATGCGACTATGTTTCCGCTGAGCCCGCGCAGCGCGCGGCGTCGATAGCGACATAACAAAAGGCCGGACCCGAATGGGACCGGCTCTGAGATGCCGACGGCGGAAGAAATGGGCGAGGCCGAAGCCTCGCCCGAAGCGGCTCAACCGAGCGCCGCCATTTGGAGCTCGGCCGCCTTGCGGTCGACAGCCTGGCCGGGATTGTCGATCGGACGCTCGAACGGCTTCCAGCGCTCGCCGACGACCTGCTCATAAGCTGCGACAGCGCCCTCGGCCGCCATGCGAAGCGCGTGTGACTGGAGCGCCATGTCGGCGGCGAACTCACGCTTGCGTTGGGCGGCGCTGTCGAAGCCGACCGGGCCGTCGAGGTCCTCGTCGCGAAGATCGTTGGCGGCCTTGGCCGTGGCGTCACGCGCTTCCGTCACCGCGCGGGAGTAGAACTGCCCCGCGCCGTGGGCGGAACCGACATAGGCTCCGACGATGCGCTGCAGATGGATCTGCATCGCCCGCTCGCCGAGCCCTTCACCGAGTGCGTCAGCCGTCTCGACGATCAGGCGCTGATGGAGATCACGGATGCCGTCGCCGTCGAGGACGGGGAGGCCGAAGCTCTCGGAAACGCGCGTGGCCTGGGCGGCGTCGGGGCAGCAGAGCCTGACCATTTCGAGGGTGGCGCCCTTGCGGAGCTGGACGACCTTGGCGGGCTGGCGGGGAGCGCGAGCGGTCTTGGTCATGGGATTATCCTTTCTTCCGGTTCTCCCTGAAGGCCCGGGCCGGCTCCAGCCGGTCCTCCCTTCGGGTGCGTTCGGAAAAAACCGGCGGAAAGACGGGCGCTTCCAGGTCCGGGGCCGCCGCATCGAGCGGAGCGGGTCTGCGTGCCAGCAGGGCCTCTTCGGCCCTCGCGCAGCAAGCGGACCCGCTTTGCCGAGATTGGCTGCAACCCGGCCGCAACGCGGCGCGATAGCGGCCTGGAAGCGAACGGCCGCCGGTTTACGAGCGCGACAAACCCGAGGGGAGGTCCGGCAGACCGGAGCGATGATGAGGGAACCGGACGGCAATAATCGCCATGACCTGCCGCGCCTCATGCGCCAGCCAGGTCGGACCAACGAAAGCTGCCTCGTCGAAGTCAGGCGGTCTCGACCGTGCGCGCCCAGACCTCCGGCCGCCAGAGCCGGATGAGGTTCTCGATCTGCGCCCGGTAAGCCTCCGGATACTCCGCGACCGGAGCCTCGGCGAGACCGCGCACGATGATGGCCATGTCGCGGGCGATCTCCCGATCCACGGCGAAGATGTCGGATAGGTCGAATCCGCCGAGGCTGTCGGCGTTCCACCAGGCCAGGATGAAGTTCGCGACGCGCCGCGACTGGCCGGTGTCGTGTCTCGCGACGTCGAGCAGGCGTTCGAGCGCCGCGTAGGTGGGATCATCCATGGTCGCACTCCCGGTGTCCGTCCAACCGTATCGCAAGACCGGTACGATTGCACGGCCCGAGGGGATTCCCGCCGCCCCCGACGGCTTCGCCGGATGAGAGCCCATGGAGATGGCACAATGCCGCGATCGCCGCATCCTGCCGGACGAGTTTTCGCGAGAGCGCGTCGATCTCGGGCTGACGCTCCGCCGTGAGCGCTGCAAGATGGGCGCGATACCGCTCGAGGAACGCGCCCGGGTCCGGCGCCTTGCCACGCCGGTAGCACGTGCGTTTCGGCTTGAGCTGCGGGATCAACGCCGTCATCCGCCGCGTGATCTGCCGATCGATCAGATCGAGCTGGCGCTGGATCTGCCGGCGTGCCTCCTGCATCCGGTGGAGCAGCGCTTGTGCCTCGGGAGACGGACTCATGCTGCCCTCCCTGATCCCCAGCCTATGAAATCCGAGGCGCCGCCATAGACTTCGTGCCGGACTGGATCGATCACGAATCCGAAGCGGCCGACCTCATATTCGGCTGCGGGAACGAGGAACCGCCGCTCTTCAGTTCCGACCCCGCGCCTGCCGCCCGGCGTTGCCACGCATTCCACAAAACCTTTGCAGTGCGTCGAGGTGATCGCCGACACCACGATCCAGTCGTCGGCGTGCTCGTGTTCGAAGGCCCGCCGGTCCTTCTCATAGGACTCGCCCGGCTGCAGGATGGTCCCGAAGATGGTCTCCCACGCATCCGGCCACGAATCCTTGACCGTGCGCTCGGCGCAGCGCCGTTCGAAGGCGGTGAAGAGATGCGGAAAGGTGAGCGCGACGATCGCCCACTCGGCATCCTCTTCGTACCAACCGCCCTTCGCGCGCAGCATCGGATGGACTTTGCGGTTGCGCTCGGCCGAGAGCTTGAAACCGCCATGCCCCGCCGTCGAATAGGACGTGACGCCTTCGGCATAGACGGTCGCTGCCTGCGAGGCGCCCCAGGGCGTGTGGACGCGCGAATAGTCCTCGACACGTCCCAGCATCTTGCGCTCGCGCTGATGATCGGCATTTTCGAGCACGCGAGCGCGAAACGCCGCCTCGTCGGCGAGATCGCCGGAATGACCGTAGAAATCGTCGCGGGTCCATTCGGCCATGGGACGGGAGAGACGCCAGGCGGTGACGAGATAATTACGGCCGTCGTGAGCTGGCGCCATGGCGAATGCGGTGTCGCCGACGAGTGCGACGGGCATACCATCGGCGCTGCGGCCGAAAACAATCCCCGGATCTTCGGGGATCTGGTTGGTGCAAACGGGAGAGGAGGCGTTCATGCCGCGGTCCTCCCTTCGATAACGTCGGCTCCGACCTCGTCGGCGGTCACTTCGGCAAGCACCGCGTGCGGATAGCCGTGGCGCGTCAGCCACTCGGCCGCATCAGCCGCGTGGATCGCGAGATAGACCAGTTCGGCGTCGTCGCCGGCGCGATCGAACACACGCACAGATCCGATGGCGGGACGCTCGATGACGGTGAAGTCGAGGCGCGAATCCAGCGAGAACGTCCGATGGACGCGGATCGCAACGACGCCGCCAGCGCCGTAGTCCGCCTCATGCAGCGTGAAAGACGCCGAGAGCGAGATGTTGCCGATGCCGCGCGCGCCCTGCTTGCGGATGAGGTGGCCGCGGCTGTTGTTCCTTCGCCAGGTGGCAAGCTTCTTGCTGAAGCGAGCCGGCGGCTGCGGCGTTTTATCGGACCAGGCCACGATCGAGCCGATCGGTGCGTTGTCGAAGATGATATGTGCGGACATGGTGTCCTCCTTGGGTAGCGGGTGTGGAAACAAGACCGCCGCCGGCAGGACCGGCGGCGGCGGATCGTTCGGAAGAAGAAGCGGGTCGGCGGCTATTCGGCCGCTTCCCTGAAGGAGCCGTCCTCTTCGGGAGACGGTTCGCCGGCAGCGCCGTCGACGCCATCCGCAGCCTCGTCGCCCTCATCCTCAGGAACGGCGTTGTTCGCCATCCAATCGGAAAGCGCCGCCGGATCGAGGGCGAACAGAGCCGCCGGATGAACGAAGTGTCCGTCCTTGAAGTGCTCGACCAGCGCGGCGCGGGTGTCCTTGACACGCTGACGCGGCAGGACGGGCGTGTCCTTGCAGGAAGCTTCCAGCGCAGGCCGCGACAGGCACGACAGGAAATCCTCCGTGCCCATGTTGGCGAGAAAGCCGTCGGCGCCGATCGCTTCACCCGCCATCAGCGCAACGATGCCCGACTTGCTGACGTTCTCGCGGCACGAGAGCACGTCGATCAGGGCTGCGCGCGCCGCGGTGCGCAGCGTGTCGGCATCGAAGGCGAGCTTGCCCTCGGCGTCGAACAGCAAAGCCGCATGGCGGCCGAAACGACCGCCGAAGCGGAAGTCGCCGCCGGCGCCGGAATCGACGCGCACATTCTGGCCGGCGAAGGCCAGCACGAAGAGCGCAATCAGCATGTCGTCCTCGATGGGCGCGCGCGACAGCGCTTCATGAAGGGCATCGGTGCGCAGATCGCCGATCATTTCGAGGCCCTTGCGCGTCACGTCGGGACGGCGCGTCGAGACGGCGCCGGCATCGTCCGAGGCGCCTTCCGAGCCGGGTGTTGCCTTGCCCTTCGGCTTCTTCGCCGCGGGCATGCGGTAATGCACGGACTGCACGCGGCCGTCGCGATCGAGATACATCGCCGTGCAATCGGACTTCGTCGGCTTGCCGTAGACGCGCTCCGCCTTCGGCGGAAGCTTCACCTCGCCCCAGTTGGTGGCCTCGGCGATGACGCCCTTCTTCGGGAGGTTCGCCGTCATCCACTCATGCTGCGCGCCGAGGAAGGCCTCGACGTTCGTGGTGTAGCGGCTGTCCTCATCGGCCGGAGCGAAGAGATCCTCGACCCATTCGATTCCGTAGGCCTGCGCGAGATCGTCGCCGAAACTCGCATGGCGCGCATACATGCGCGTCTTCTGCAGGGCCTGGGCAACGCTCCACCAAGAGACCTGCGGATCGGCCTTCGACGGCTTGTGCTTCTTCCAGACCTCCTTCTGCTCGTCGAGCGAGGCGGCCGCGATGGTGCGGAGCTGGCGCTCGTCGGGCATGTCGCCCTTGGCCATATGGTCGAGCATCGCCGGCAGCACGTTAGCGAGCAGGCGCAGCTTCTTGATCTGCCGCACCGGCAGCGCGAGTGCGACGCCGATCGCCTCTTCGGTCCAGCCGAGCGCGACCAGGCGCTCGATCGCACGCCACTGATCGACCGGGTTCAACGCCTCGCGGGCGATGTTCTCGACCATCGAGCGCATCGCGCCGTTATCGTTGGCGGCGTGGTCGACGATGACGTCGATTTCCTCGAGGCCGGCGGCAATCGCCTGCTTCACGCGGCGATGGCCGGCGTTGATGATGTAGCCGTTGCCGCCACCCGTCTCCGGCGAGATGATCGGCGGCTGCACGATGCCGACGGCCTTGATCGTGGCGACCAGCAGCGCATCGGCCTGCGGCGTCGACTTCGTCTGGCGCGTGTGGTCGGGATTCTCCTTCAGCGCGCGCGGATCGACCTTGATAAGTTGCATGGGAATGCTCCTTTTGGGGTTGCGGACCGGCGTTGCCGGCCCTTTCTCGTCTTCTTCCCGAAGACACCCCCCGGCCCGCGGAGCGGGCGGGCCGGTGCAACTGCGGCCGAGCATCCCTGTCCGGCTGGACCAGCAGGGCCAAAGCCCTGCGCAGGACGACGGGCCGGGATCGCGAGAGGCGCGGTTGAGCCCTTGCGTCGCCGACCCGCCCGATCTGCGAGCGGGTTTTTCCTCCCTTCTTTTCCTCTCCCATTTTCATATTACGCGGCCACCAGCATCTCGCCGGCGCCTCCATCATCCTCCGCCAACGCCTTCTCGACCTCGGCGAGCTGTCGGCGCTTCCCGGCAAGCTCACCGCCGAATGGGAACTCGCCGGCATCGCGCGATTCATAAGACGCCAGCCGCCGCCGGGCATCGGCGAGGCGCTGGCGATAGCGCTCGCGCTCGCCCTCGAAGTCGTCGAGCGCATGCTCGAGGCGAGCGATCGCACCGAGCGGCGTCACCGTCACCGGCAATTCGATCTCGTATTCGGCGCCGGTCCGCTGCAGCATCGTGGTGTAGCGGTAGCCGTCTCGACCGAAGCGCTCGCCGCTATATTCGAGGTCGAAACCGCCGATGGAGGCAATCACGGTTTCGCCTTCCTGCTGAAGCTGCACGAGCGTCAGGATCTCTTTCAGGAATGCGCGGCCGGCGAGCTTGCGTTCGGCATGGACGTCGTTCGTCACCGTCATGGTGAAGGCATCGCCAGAGGTAGGGCGGCGCCGGGCGATGTCCTGCCCGATCTCGCCGATGCGGCGGGTCGAAAGCTCGATGTCGCGCTCGGCATCGCGGAGCTGCCGGCGAACGGCATGCTGGTCATCGACATGGGCGGCGCGCAGGCGTTCCAGGCGCGCGACATCGGCTTCCAGGCCCGCTTTGCGCATGAGACGCTCGTCGCCCGAGGCGATCGCCTTGGCCATGGCGAACTGGTTGGCTTGGCTCTCCCCCATGTCCTCGAGCCGGCGGATCGAAGTGTCGCCCGAAAGCGCGGCCGCAATGAAGCGGGCTTTGCGCTCGTTGTTCTGCCACATCTGCGCATCGAGCGAGCCCTCGGTCGCGTAGGCGAAGATGTCCACCTCGTCATGCTGGTTGCCCTGGCGCACGATGCGTCCCTCGCGCTGCTCGATCTGCGACGGGAGCCACGGCACGTCGAGGTGATGCAGGGCCTTCAGGCGCAACTGCGCATTGACGCCGGTCCCCATCGTCTCGGACGAGCCGATCAGGAAGCGGACCTTGCCGGCGCGCACGTCGCCGAACAGGCGCTGCTTCGCCTCCGACTTCTTGTAGTCCTGCATGAAGGCGATCTCGGAAGCCGGCACGCCCATGCGAACCAGCTCGTCGCGGATCCAGCGATAGGCCGAGAAGCCGCGCGATTTCTCGACGCTGATGGTGCCGAGATCGGAGAAGATCATCTGCGCCGCGCCGGGCAGCTCGAACGGCTTGCCGTCGGAGCGGACATAGGTGCGCTCGGCGGTTTCGCCCCAGATGCGGAAGGCGTTGCCGACGAGCTGGTTCAGCTTGTTGTCGGCCTCGTTGCCGTTGTCCGGGTCGACGAGGCGCAGGTCGATCGCCGCATGGCGACCATCGGTGATGACCGACAGCAGGATATCATCGCCGGGCTCGGGTGCCCGGTCGCGTTCCTCGATCGCCTTGATGCGCTCGCTGAGCACCGTCTGGTAGCGCTTGAACGCCGGCGACGGTTTTGCGGTGAGGATCTGCCGCTTGCCGGTCGAGATCCCCGGCACCTTCACATACTGCCGGAGGTCCTCGGGCATCACCACGTCCGCGAAGCTCCGGAACATGGCGATAAGCTCGGGCACATTGACGAAGTTGGCGAAGCGCGTCACCGGCTTGTACTTGCCGGAGGGCTGAAGCTCGAGTTCGGTCGAGACGTCGCCGAAGGTCGAGGCCCAGGCATCGAACTCGTGCAGCCCGCGCTCAAGGAGCGCAGCGTAGCCGAGATAGCGCTGCACCGAGAACATCTCGCCCAAGGTGTTGGTGATCGGCGTGCCCGAGGCGAGCACCAGCGCACGGCCGGGATTCTTCGTCTCAATAAAACGGGACTTCACATAGAGGTCCCAGGCGCGCTGCGAGCCGTTCGGATCGACGCCCTTCAAGGTCGACATGTTGGTGGCGAAGGAAAGTTTCCTGAACTCCTGCGCCTCGTCGACGATGATCTGGTCGACGCCGATTTCGGAGATGGTCAGGAGATCGTCCTTGCGGGTCGCAAGTGACTCCAGCCTTTCCTTCAGGCCCTCCTTCAGCCGTTCGAGGCGCTTGCGCGAGACGCGGTCGTCGCTCTCGACCTTGGTCAGCAGCGTCTCGTAGAGCTCGAGCTCGTCCTGGATCATCTGCTGCTCGAACGCCGACGGCACGCTGATGAAGCGGAAGGCCGAATGCGTGATGATGATCGCGTCCCAGGTCGCCGTCGCCGCGCGCGACAGGAAGCGATGCCGCTTATCTTTCGTAAAGTTGGTCTCGTCGGCGACGAGGATGCGGGCGTTGGGATAGAGGGCGAGAAACTCGCGCGCCGCCTGCGCCAGACAGTGGCCGGGCACGACGAGCATGGCTTTGGCGATCAGGCCGAGCCGGCGCTGCTCCATGACGGCTGCGGCCATCGTCATGGTCTTGCCCGCACCGACGGCGTGCGCGAGGTAGGTCGCACCGGCCGAGACGATGCGCCAGATGCCACGCTTCTGGTGCCCGTAAAGAACAAAGGCGCCAGAGGCGCCCGGAAGCTTCAGGTGAGAGCCGTCGAAGGCCCGTGGCGCGATGTTGTTGAAGCGGTCGTTGTAGACGCGCGCCAAACGGTCAGTGCGATCGGGATCGGACCAGATCCAGCGCTGGAATTCGTCCTTGATCTTCTGAAGCTTCGTTTTCGCGGCTTCAGTGTCGACGACGTTGAGGACGCGCCGCTCGCTGTCACCATCCTTTATGGTGTCGAAGATCTGCGGCACGCGGCTGTTCAGCGCATCGGCGAGGAGTTCGCCGGCGTGGCGGCGGTCGGTGCCCCATTCCGACGTGCCGGCGGCGGTCCAGCCAAGCTGCCGCGCCTCAACCGTCCACGAGGCGAGCTCCGGCATGTGGTGGATCCTGATCTCGGCGTCCATCGTCTCCTTGACGAAGACGACGACATCGGCGGCCGGAATCCATGGCGCACCGAGCCGCGCCGTAATGTCGGAGGGCTTGAGGTCGGCCGGCTGCACAGCGGCAAGCGCGGTGACGTTGCGCTCATAAGAAGGATCGAGCGCCGCTGCCGCCTCCGCCACCTTCAGCTTGCCGCGGACGGGGCCTGAGAGATAGGCGTCGGCCGTCTGCCAGGCGCCATCGGCGGGATCGCGGAAAATGGCGCTGCCGAGTTCGGCGACAACGTCTTGTGCATCGCGATGCAGGAGCTCGGCGATGTGGTCGACGTCGACATGGCCGCGTTCATTGAGCACCACGGCGAGCGCATCGGCCGCGCTGCCGATCACCGGCGCCGCCGGCGGCGCGATCACGCGCTCGGTGAAGATCGGGCCGGGCCTCGCCGTATTGGTCTCGAGGTCGTAGTCTTCGATCGAGGCCACGAGCCAGCAATCGGGATCGTCAAGAAACGGCTGGATGTTGGGCCGGCGGTGCGTCTCGCGCACCTCGCCCGTCTCTTCGTCCTCCGTCATGGAGACGGTTGTGAAATTGATCGGGCCGAAGTCGCGCACGAAGCTCGACCAGGCGATGCGCAAGCGGACCTGCGCGTCCTTCCACGACCGGTCGAGCTCCTGGCACTTCAAGACCTCACGCACGGCATCGCGGATCGGGATCAGCTTGCGGATGATGCGGACGTGCTTTTCCGGAATGCCGTCGCCGCCGCGCCCCTTGCGGACCTTCACGGCGACGGAGGCGCCGTCGAGGACCTGCATCAGCCCGTGGGATGGGTCGAAGAAGTAGCTCCCCTCTCGCACTTGGGCGTAGGAGGGAAGATCGACGTCCCCGAGATCGACCATATCATCCAGCTCGGGATCGATCGCCTCGGGCTCGCCGTCGTAGATGGCTTCCGGGAGAAGAGAGATCGTCGCGGAGAGTGCCTGATCGAGGTCGGCACCCGGATGTGGCAGACAGGTGTATGTCTCGCCGAAGGGGCCGGAGGTCAGCGCGTGGGCGCCGAGCACGAAGTCGGGATGCCGCGCGAACCAACGATTGAGGCGGATCGCGCCGTCGTCCTCGGTCGCGGGCCGCACCTCGTCGAGGTCGAGCCACGACAGATCGCCTTCCAGGTCGCCGACCTTGCGCTTACGGAAGAACAGGATGTCGACGACGACATCGGTGCCGGCGCTGGCGCGAAAACTGCCCTCGGGCAGACGGATCGCGGCAACCAGGTCGGCCGACCTGGCGATGTGCTCGCGCGCGCCGCTGTCGGCCTTGTCCATCGTACCCGAACTGGTCACGAAGGCTGCGAGCGCACCAGGCTTCAGAAGATCGATCGCCCGCGCGATGAAGTAATCATGCAGGCGCAGGCCCATCGCGCGATAGGCACGATCGGAGCGTACGGTGCGGTCGGAAAAGGGCGGATTGCCAATGGCGAGGTCGAAGCTCGCCGGCAATTCGGTACGGGCGAAATCCCCGGCGATGATGCGCGCGCGCGGCTGCAACAGCCGGACGATGCGCGCCGTGACCGGATCGAGCTCGATCCCGGTGACTTGGCTGACGTCGCGCAGCCCATCAGGCATCAGCGCCGGAAACAGGCCGGTGCCGATGCCGGGCTCGAGCACGCGCCCGCCGCGCCAGCCAAGACGTTGAAGCCCTGTCCATATCGCACGGATAATGAACTCCGGCGTGAAATGGGCATATTGGGTGCAACGCGCCAGCGAGGCGTGGTCGAGATCGCCGACCGCATCCTCCAGCTCCTCACCGATCGCCTCCCATCCCTTGCGATACTCGACCTCGCCAGGACGCCGGAACACAGAGTTGGCAAGCTCGGAGGCGCCAAATCCGGTGAAGCGGATCAGCTGCGTCTGCTCCTCTGCCGTCGCCGGGCGCTTCTCGACCTCGATCGCGGCCGCGAGCCGGATCGCGGCGATGTTGTCGCGGGCGCGGGCCTTCCAGCCCTTCGCCAATGCGCGATCGCCGGCGAGATGGAAGTTCGCGCCCTTCGCGCGACGGGCAGCGGAGGTCGAGCGGCCAACCTCCGCGACCGGAAGCGCCGGGGCCGACGGAGACGGATCGGGATCGTCGTCATCGTCCGGATCGAAGGCGCCGCCAGCGAAGGCGGTAACGCCGAGGCCAAGGCCCGAAGAAATAGCAGTGCTGCCGAAGAGGTCGAGGGTGAATGGGTCGTCCTGCGCCATTGGAATGTCTCCTTGTGATGAGGGCGCACGCCATCGGCCGGCCGGATGGTCGCGGCAGGCGCGGATGGTCGCGGGTATTGAGGTTGGGGGCGCTAGCGCGCGATGAGCGACAGCGAGATCTCGTGCTCGTTCAGCTGCACGCGCAGATGCGTGTAGCGAAAGTCACGGTTGATGAGAGGCAGGACCTGTCCGGCTTCGATGAACTCGATGCCGTCATCGCCGCCGAAGTGGCGGCGCTTGTAGTCGAACCAGTCCGGATTGCCGACCGGATGGCATTCCTCGGAATAGACAACGAGCGGACGGGCGCTCTCGGCGAGCTTGCCGTTCGAGAGGATGTAGACGCCGTCGTCGCCGACCAGCCAGAGACCGGGCTTCTCGCCCTCGCCGGGCTTGAGGCCGTAATAGGGATTGCGGAAGCCGCCATTGGCAGCAGCATCGGCAATGCCGCGTTCGATGACCTTTCGGACGGCGGGAATGGGAAAGGTGAACATCTCCGCCTCCCTCACGCCGCTTGCTGTTCGGGCAGGGTGCGCAGATGCACCGGCAGCTTCGCCGAGATCTCCGCGTCGGAAAGCTGATCGAGCAGCTTCAGCATCGTGCCCTGGCGGCCGCCATAAACCAGCACGGTGCGCTTGCCACTCATCTGCTCGGCGAAGCCGTCCCCGGCATAGCCGCGATAATCGTCATGGGTGCTCGACCAGATATGTTCGAGCCGCTCCTCGCGCGTCATCGCCCTCACTGGCCGCGATTCCCGTTCGACGATCGCGGCACGCATGCGCTCGGGCGAGCCCTTGTCGAAGAGGTCGCAATAGCTATGGAAGAAGCGCAGACGCCCGTCGATCGCAAGCGAGAAGAAGACGCTGGTGATCGAGTCGGTGAGGAATTCGCGGAGCGCGAACATGTCGTGCCGCATCCACAGCGGCGGCAGGATCTCGAACATATAATCATGGCTGGCCCGGTCGGTTTCGAACCATTCGCCGCGATAGAGTGCGTCGGCATCGTCCTCGAAGCGGTTCGGGCGCTGGGCGTGACGGTCGAACAGGCGGAACATCTGCCGGCAATCGGCGATGCCCTGATAGACCTTGCGGATGGAAGAGAGGGTCATGGAGGGGCTCCTTCAGCCTCGTCGGGCTGGAAGCGCGGCTCATCCTCTCGATGGCGCCATCCTCTTCAGCCCTTCCTGACCCCTCTCCCGCGGCCGCCTCTCCGTCCGGGCGGGTCAAGGGCCGGCGCAGCCGGGCGAAGCTTCACCCTTGACGCGACCGGCGGGCATGCGGCAGGCGGACTTCCCTTTTCCTCCTCCCTCTTTTTCTTCATCGCCCTCAGATCCTCATTCCAATCCTCCGCTGCCGGACGCTTGCGCTCGAAGCCACAGGATGCCTCTGTTGCGATCGCCTGAAGCCGCTCCGCATAGACGTCGCCCTGCCGGTTGTTGTCGGTCGCGGCGACGAGTAGCGCATTCGACCGCGCGCACAGCGCGCGAATGGCGTCGGCCGTCGCCGGCGCCCAGCCGCCGCCCGTGCTGAGATAGAGACTGTCGGGCTGGCGGTGCTCGATCGCAGCGAGGCTCATGGCGTCGATCGCGGCCTCGGTGACGCAGAGCCGGATCGCGTTGGCGGGTCCGAACCGGAACAGCACCTTCGCGCCACCCGTGGCGAAACCGCGCCAGGCGGGACCCCGCTCCTCCCAGCCGGTGATCGCGCCATCATTGTCGCAATGCGCGGCCCACATGCTGCCATGCGGCCCTTCGCGCAGACGGTCATTACGGATGGCGTCACGCAGGACTATTTCCGGAATGCCGCGCTCGTCGCGCAGATAGCGCCAGGTCAGTGAGCCCGGGCACGGCTTCCTCCGCGCGCGCCAGCGATCGACAATGCCGAGATCAGGATCATGTGCGTGAGGTTCGCGCGACCACACAGGCTCGGCCGGCTCGAAGCCGACGAGAGCGGCGACGCGCCGCAGGACCTCCGGGAATGCGACCCCGTCGAGATGCTCGACGAGGGCATAGACGTCGCCCTTCGCATCGGATAGGGCGTCGAACCAGCCCCTGCCGTCGTGGATGACGATGATGATCTCACTGCCGCGGCGATATTTGACCGCCTTGCGCGTGCTCTCCTTGAGGTCGATCGCAAAGCCGGCCTGCTCGAGCACGGCGGCGCAGGGCACGCGCTCCTTTAGTTCCTCGATGTCCTTCCTTTCCATCTTCGCTTCCCGGCTGCGCCGGACCTTTCCCGCTCGAGTTTCCTTTCCCGCGCCATGCGGGACCGCACGCCCCTGCCGCGAAGAGCGAAGGGGGCAAGGGCGCGGCTGGCAACTGATGAATTACCGGGGGCGCGGGACGCGCCCGCGTATGGGTCAGCCGCGGCGCAGCCTCCCTTGCCGCCGCCCGCTCGCAAGCGGCACAGGAGGCCGATCCCGGCTCAGTGAGCCGGGGAGAACTGGTGCGGATCGTATTCGTGAACGACGATGACATCGGCATCGTCGAGCTCGTCGCTCGGCATCACGCCGTAGACGCCGTCGACCTCGAACAGCGTGACCGGGACCATCAGGGTGCTGGCGAGTGCGAAGGCATTGGACTGGGCGAGGGAAAGATCGTGCGACATGTGAGGGCTCCATCTTCTGAAGCGAGGCCGATCCCCGCTCGATGGCGTCCCTCAGTGTCCTCAACCGGCCGCGATCACCGCGCAGCCGAAGGCGCAGCGGCGGCATGCTCGCATAGCCGACCCCTTGCGGGTTGAGCGTGGAAGGCCGGGCGGAGGACCAGGAAAGCCATCCATGGAGAGCGGGGTCGGAATCGCTGCGAGATGGTCAGCGCCCTCCCGCACGCTCATTTCCCGGTTGCAGATCCGTTGCATCGCCCAGGACAGAGAGAGCACGCACCTACTGCTCGGGTCGATGAAGACCGTGTTGTGGCTCGATGCGATGCGCGGATGCCGTTTCGTCAGTCGCGAACGTCGGTCCCATGCCGAGTCTCGGCGTCGACGATTGCCTGAACGGTGGCGAGGTCCATCTCGGCATGCGGCGAGATCCTTGCGACTTCGGCGGCGACCTTGGCCCAATGGAGAAATTCCCCGGTCTGGCCGGATGTCCTGGCGCGCGCAGCAAGGCGCTGCGCCTCGTAATACGCGCCGACCGCGTCACGATCGACGAGAACGCGAGCGTCGGCCTGCCAACGTCGCCGGATTTGCTGCCGCCGTCTCAACCATCGTCGCAACGCGCTCAACATCGGTGATGTTCGCTCCTTCGCACAAATCTTGCGCGAGCCGCGTCAGGGATGGAAGCCCGAAGGGAGAAGACCCGTCTATCAGGGGCTTCTGCTGTGCCGACAGCCCGATCCCGGCAGGGAGACGCCCCACATACTTCACACAGCCTGGACTCTTCACGGCGAAGTCCGCGAGCTACCTATCCGCTGTCCTTGACGGCTTTCGCGTCTTGCGAGGCCGTGGCGGCGCCTTAGCGCGCGCCCAATCGGCAGCACGCCGGATCGTGTCGCGGATGAGATCATCATCGCGAGCGGCATACCGCACCAACACAATCGGATAGCCGGAATAATGCGGCGTCTCGAAGAACGTCTCGGGATGAGCCTCCAGAACAATCTGTTTGGTGGTCATCTCCATATGCAGTGCAAAGGCTTCTTGCGGCTCATGCCCCACGAAAAGGAAGCCGTTGCCGTTCGCCTTGACGCAAGGCTGGCGATAGCTGGTGGAACGCTCGGTGCCGGGCAGCGAGAGCGCATAGTCCATCGCCTCTTCAAAGGTCATCCGTGTCGTTTCCTTCGCGCTCAATCGTCCGGTTCGTCCTTGGTGATGGCGCCGCTATGCGGATCGACATGAAACTCATACTTCTGGCCATTCTTCATGCCCTCGCCTTCCCAATGGCCGTCATCAGCTTCGATCTTGGTCACGCTGCCGTAGCCGGACTCCATAAGCTTTTGCTTGACCTGATCGGCCGGTATCCAGTCAGCACCGGGCTGGTCTGCATAGGCATAGCCTGCGCCGGTTGCCGACAAGACAAGCGCGACGGCTAACAATTTGACGTTTCTCATTGGACTCTCCTGTCGGTTCTACCTCCCTTCAACGAGAGCCTGAGCGCGGGGTTCTTAGTGAGGCTCTTCGCATGGCTCTCGATTGACCGGAAATCCGGCATTCTCACCGTGATCGTATTGATGTACCCGTGCCAGGATTGCTCGGCGTGCAGCGGTTCTGGTTTGCTCAAGTCTCGCCTTCGATCCGCTTTCACTGTTTGATTGCTTGCCGCGTGAAAGCGTTGACCTCAGCGACGCTGCGGGTATGTTTTCAATTCACGGTCAGGGTTGCGCGTCGGGGGGCGCGGATGAGCGATAATCCATATCAGATCGGCTATAGCGGCGCTCCCGATCCTGGCCTCTTTGCGCACGACAAGATGGTCTACGACACCGCGCGTTTCCAGAATGTGCCGGATCACCAGAAGCGAGTTGAAGATGAAGCCCGTATGCGGGCCGACGAAGGAGCGGGCCGATGCGCCTTGTGCTGAGCCTCGCCGCCCTCCTGCTGGCCTCGCTTACTCCTCCCGCACTGGCCAATGAGGCGCCGAAGCTGACGAAGGAGGAAGCGCTTCAACTCTTCGCCGCCGGCGGCTTTCCGCTCAAGGGGCAGGAGGTGGACAACCATTGCGGCCAGAAGGCGAACCCGAGCCTGACCTTCACGGATATGAACAATGACGGCGTGGACGAGGCCGTCTTCGTCGATGCCGGGAGTTGCTATCCGGGCGGGCACTGGACCGCCATCGTGACGAGAGAGGGCGCCAACTGGGTGCCTGTGCTGATGGCGCCGGCCACGGCGCAGCCGGTGAACCACAAGACAAACGGCTGGTACGACGTGTCAGTGGACTTCGGCACCGTGAAGGGGGTGATGCAGTTCGACGGGACGCGCTACATCACCGGGGCCGCAGCGCCGGGGAATGTAACCTCGTCGCGCAAGCCGAAGCCCGCGAAGCGAATCGAGATGCCAAAGGTGGCGTCCGCACCTCCAGCCGCGCCGAGCCCCGTCGCGCCGACGCCCAACGCACCGAAAACGCGGAAGGACGAGACGCTCGTGACCCTCGGCGACAAGCCCACGCCTGCGCAGGCGGCCGCGGTGAAGCGGGCGATGCACACCGAATGGGCGGAAGTGGAGCAGACCGAGGGCCATCCGGTCTCTTATGGGGTTGGCGAGGCGGATTTGAACGGAGACGGGCGGCCAGATCTCCTCCTGCAGGCGGACGACATCGCCTATTGCGGCAGCGGGGGCTGCGGCGCCTGGGCGCTGCTGGCCACGCCGCAGGGCTATTCGACCAAGGCGATCACGCTGGCGAATTTCGGCGGCTGGCTGTTCGTGCGGAAGGAGGTGCATCATAGGATGCACGATCTGCGCTACGACGACGCCAACTACATCTTCCGCTGGAACGGCCGAAGCTATCGCTGAGATAAAGCTTCGTCAGCGGGCGGATCGTACCCGGACGGCCTCCACACTTGATATCTGATCCATCAATCGCCTGATGGCTCGTCCCTCATTGCATCGGCGAACTTACGCATCAGGCGGACCAACTCGTCGATCTCCTGCGGGTCCCACGTCTCAAAGACGGTGCGGCCGATCCTTTCGCGCGCCGCGTCGACACGGTCGGTCATCGTCTTGCCTTTCGGCGTGATGACCGCCTCGCGTACACGGCGGTCGGCGGCGTTTCCACGCCGCTCGACCAGACCAAGGCTCTCCAGCTTTGCTACCTGACGGCTGACGGTGGTGTAGTCGCGGCCGACCCGGTCGGCCATGTCCACCACGCCGATTGGCCCGAAGCGCTCGATGCCGACGAGTAGCGGAAACAGCGCCCGGTCGAGCGGGATGCCTGCGGCCTTGATGAGCGTCTCGTCGCGCTGCGGCTGGTTCATCAAGCTGACGATATCGAGCACGGCCGCGTGAAGTTCGCGCACCTGCCTAGTGGTACGTGTATTTTGCACATTCTTTCTTGACGGCATCGGGCGACTCCATATATGTGCATTATACACATATATGAGCCAGCTGAAAGGACGATCTCCATGAAGTCCGCCGTCGTCCTGCAAGCCGGGCAGATGCCCGTGTATGCCGACTTTCAGGAGCCGGCGCCCGCAGCCGGCGAAAACCGCATCATCGTTGCCGCCGCTGCCATCAGCCCCGTTGTCCGGAGCCGGGCCGCAGGGACGCATTATAGCGCGTCGAACCAGTTTCCCTTCGTCGCCGGCATCGATGGCGTCGGACGGCTCGACGACGGGCGCAGGGTTTATTTCGCCATGCCACGCGCTCCGTTCGGCAGCATGGCCGAACGGACGGTCGCGCCGTCAGCGCTGTGCGTGACTGTTCCCGACGATCTCGACGATGTGACGGCGGCAGCGATCGCCAATCCGGGCATGTCGTCCTGGGCAGCCTATAAGCAGCGCGCCAGGTTGAAGGCCGGAGAGACAGTGCTGGTCAACGGCGCCACCGGAACGGCGGGCCGGCTGGCCGTGCAGATTGCCAAGCATCTTGGCGCAGGGAAAGTGATCGCAACCGGCCGCAATGTCGAAAGCCTCCGCGCGGTCGAAGCGCTCGGCGCTGATGTGACAATTCCGTTGGTCGAGGACGACAACGTCCTGGAGGAGAGTTTCAAGGCGCAGTTCGCCGTAGGGGTCGATGTGGTCATCGATTATCTGTGGGGCCGAAGCGCGGAGCGTCTGCTGATTGCCGGGGCCAAAGCCGGAGCTGACGCGGCGCCCATCCGCTTCGTGCAGATCGGCTCGGTCAGCGGCGCCGACATTACATTGCCGAGCGCCGTGTTGCGCGCCTCGGCGATCGCACTCATGGGCAGCGGTATCGGCAGCATACGGCTCGACGGACTCGCTCAGTCCATCGGCGAATTGTTGCAAGCGACAGTATCAGTCGGCCTCGAGATCTCGACCCGGGCCGTTCCGCTCTCGGACGTCGAGGAGGCGTGGGCAGGCGGAAACGGCATTGGACGTACCGTACTCACAATCGGGCGGCGGGAGGCGGCGGACTGAGCGTCACGGTATCGTCAATCGTTCGGGCGCAATCGAGATAGGACGTTTCCTGGACAATTTACTGCTGGCGTGTCCCCGCAGAACTTAGCCGATCCAACGCCGAGCCGCTTCGGCTGTATCCGCCGGTGACGTATTAAAGGCAATCCGGCTGTCCGGCGCGAACTGATGAACGAGATTGATGATCTTCTCGAACAGCGGCAAATACGCGGCAGGTTCTCGAAGCCCAGCTCCAATCACGATGCAATCATATTTGTGCGATCGCAGCGCTGCCTCCACGGTTGCTTGCGCCGTCTCACCTCGATCAACAAGGCAGGAGTCGACTTCATAGCCGAGGTCTCGGACTCGCTCGATTTGCTGATCGATATAGGCCCGCACAAGATCAACCGACAGGTCAGGGTGCGCGCTGAGATCGGCGAACGCAGGATCGACTCCAATAGTAAGAACGCTCTTGCTCTTCAATTTTCGGCTCCTCTCTTTTGCGCGAACAAGAGGCGTCGAATGTGGCAGCATTGGTGCCGCGCACCAGCGTCGTGATTGGCGGCCCGCTGGGATCATCACACGCGGGGGATTCGAAGCATTCGAACAATCGACGCTGGCGATTGCGTACCCCGCAGGTCAGGAAGCGCCCTACGCCACGACGTCCGATTTGAGGTGGAATGCTGACAGTCCGCTTTGGTAGCCGTGACAGGGTGAGCGGAAGTCTGCTCTCAGACTCCGGTTGGCTTAGAAGATTGCTTGCTCTTCGGCACCTTGGGTTTGCGCTGGCCTTTGCCAACCACCACGATCGGGGACCAATTCACATCAGCGCCGACACTGGTGAATTCGGCTTCGATTTCTTTTGGATTTATAAGGGTGTCGGTAGTGTAAATGACCGCGTAAAATGTGCGCCAATCGTAGTGGCCGCTATATCCCTTCATATCGGTGTATATTTCGTCGAGCGACTTCCGTACCTCGGCCAGACTATCTGCAAACTTGTACTCCGCAGCAGCCATGAGAGATCGGATCCCGAAGTCAGGCTTGTAGTGTTTGAACACATGGCTGATCGACGGTTCTCGTTCGGCTTCTGGGAAGGCGATCTTAAGCACTTTCATCACCGCCTGCTGGACATCGGACTCCTTCTTGGGATCGGTATTAGTCAGCTCGACGATAGCGGGGGTGTTCTCCAAAATGGTGCGGAACACGTCCAGCCCGGTGACCTCGGTGCCGTGGATCATTGTTGCTAGGGTCTCAAAGTGGCCCCTGATACGGTTTAGGTGTGGGCTCACCAAGCCAACATCGAAGTTGCTCGGCTCTACATTATTAATGTTCTTGATGGCATCGAATTCGGCTGCGATGCGCTTTGCCATACGTGGCACTTGCATCCGTTCCGCCAGCACTCCGATATCGCGATAAAGCTTGGTGACGTACCACTCCAAAAGCTCGTCGGCCTCATCCATTTCAGGATTAGGTTTGTTGATACTGTCAGTAGTATTGCCCTCGATGAGGTATGTGATTTTGTCGACGATCTTATTTGCTTCATGGAAGCTGTCTCGGATAGAGGTCGCCAACAGATGTTCTTCTTTCGCCATCGCTTCTACCATTTTTCAATCGCTGTCGCAGCCGAGCTAATTGATAGCAATGATTAGTAAAGGCAAGGCGAAACGTCTGGTCTCTGGTGGAACGGCTGAAAGCTACCAGTCCGCTCCAGCCCCATCACGCCGATGATGGTCCACGAATGGATGGCAGGTTTGGGCAGTGGCAGAGATGAGTTGAACGACCGCAATGAGGGTCGGGATCGGCCGGTTTGCCCCCACGACATAGCGCTTCATTTGAAATCTCGCGCCCTCACCTTGATCTCGTCAATATGCCGGCAGGGATCCACGAGATTGCGTGGCTTGGCCAGTTCGCGCGGATCAGGCGCGGGCGAGCCATGATGGAAATTGTCTCCGCGCCCATGCGGAAGCGAAAACGCCGCATCGCGCGCGCCGACACTGGCGAGATCGCTTGAGAGATCCGCCAGGTGCTGCGCGACGATATGGACCACCTCGCCCTCGCGATGCACCTTGCCTCTGACGCCGATCATGCCGGCGCCAAGCACGACGCGACGATATTTTTCGAACACGGCGGTCCAGATCACGAGATTGGCGACGCCGGTCTCGTCCTCGATGGTCATGAACATGACGCCCTTGGCCGACCCGGGTCGCTGGCGTACGAGCACCAGGCCCGCGACTTCGACCGAACGCCGGTCGCGGCCGGCCACAGCTTCCGCGCAGGTCACGATGCGACGGCGCGACAGATCAGCACGGAGGAAGGAGACTGGATGCTGGCGCAGGGTCAGTCCCGTGTGGCCATAATCCTCCACGACTTCGCTGCCAGCCGTCATCGGCCGCAGCGAGACGATCGGCTCCGCCTGCTCGGCGATCGGCTGCGCCTCGCGGTCGGCGGCCGCAGCGAACAACGGAAGCGGTTCGTCGCGTAGCGCCTTGATCGCCCACAGCGCCTCGCGCCGGGCAAGGCCAAGAGCGGACCGGAAGGCATCGGCCTGGGCCAGCTCGACAAGCGCTGCAGACGGAACGCCGGCCCGCCGCCAGATGTCGTCGACCGAGACGAAGGGCTTGTCGGCCTGGCAGGCAACGAGACGTGCGGCTTCAGCATTGCCAAGGCCTTTCACCATTCGCAAACCGAGGCGCACGGCGAAGCGGCCATCATCGCCGTCGCGGGGCTCGAGCGTGCAGTCCCATCGCGAGGCGTTGACGCAGACCGGGCGAATCTCGACATCGTGCTGCTGCGCGTCGCGCACGATCTGCGCCGGCGCGTAAAAACCCATCGGCTGCGCGTTGAGCAAGGCCGCGCAGAACACGTCGGGATGCCAGCACTTCATCCAGGATGAGGCATAGGCGACCAAGGCGAATGAGGCGGCATGAGACTCCGGAAAGCCGTAGCTGCCGAAGCCCTCCAGCTGCGAGAACGTCTTCTCGGCAAATTCTTTCGTGTAGCCATTGGCCACCATGCCGGCGATCAGCTTTTCGCCGAATTTCGAGACGCCGCCCGTATGCTTGAACGTCGCCATGGCACGACGCAGCTGGTCGGCCTCGCCGGCTGTGAAGCCGGCGCATTCGATCGCCACGCGCATCGCCTGCTCCTGGAAGAGCGGCACGCCGAGCGTCTTGCCGAGCACGGCTTCGAGCTCGGGCTTCGGATAGACGACATCTTCCTTGCCTTCGCGCCGCCGCAGATAGGGATGGACCATATCGCCCTGGATCGGCCCCGGCCGCACGATCGCGACCTCGATCACCAGGTCATAGAAGGTGCGCGGCTTGATGCGCGGCAGCATGGCCATTTGCGCCCTGCTCTCGATCTGGAAGGTGCCGAGCGTGTCGGCCTTCCTGATCATTGCATAGGTGCGTGGATCCTCCGGCGGGATGGTGGCGAGGTCGTATTTTACGTGCTTGTGCTCGGCCAGAAGATCGAAGGCGCGGCGCATGCAGGACAGCATGCCGAGCGCCAGCACATCGACCTTCATGAATTTCAGGATGTCGATGTCGTCCTTGTCCCACTCGATCACCTGGCGGTCTTCCATCGCGGCGGGCTCGATCGGCACGAGTTCGTCGAGGCGATCCCTGGTCAGCACAAAGCCTCCGGGGTGCTGCGACAGGTGTCGCGGCGTGCCGACGAGCTGGTGCGCGAGATCGAGCACCAGTCGCAGCCGCCGGTCGGCCATGTTGAGATTGAGACCCTCGGCGTGCTTCGCCTCGACGCCTTCCGACCAGCCCCAGACCTGCGACGACAGGGTCTTGGTCAGATCCTCGGGGAGGCCGAGCGCCTTGCCGACGTCGCGCAGCGCGCCCTTGGCGCGGTAGCGAATGACGGTGGCGCACAGCGCAGCGCGGTCGCGGCCATAGGTTTCGTAGACCCACTGAATCACTTCCTCGCGCCGCTCGTGCTCGAAGTCGACGTCGATGTCCGGCGGCTCGCGGCGCTCTTCAGACACGAAGCGCTCGAAGAGCAGGTCGTTGCGGTCCGGATCGATGCTGGTGACGCCGAGCACGTAGCACACGGCGGAATTCGCGGCCGAGCCCCTGCCCTGGCAGAGAATATCCCTGGAGCGTGCGAACCTGACGATGCTGTTCACGGTGAGGAAGTACGGCGCGTAATCGAGCTTTTCGATCAAGCGCAGTTCATGTTCAAGGTTTTGTCGGACCTTGTCGGGCAGTCCCTCCGGATAGCGGTCCGCCGCGCCTTCCCATGTCAGCTTTTCGAGCGCCTGCTGCGGCGTCAATTCGGGATAAAGCTTCTCTTCCGGATATTGATAGGCGAGTTCGTCGAGACGAAATTTGCAGCGCTCCATGATCTCGATGGTGCGGGCAAGCGCTTCCGGATAGCGCGCGAATAGCCGGTGCATCTCTTCGGGCGGCTTGATGTAGCGGTCGGCGAAGCGTTCACGGCGATGGCCGAGCTCGTCGATGGTGACGTTGTGCCGGATCGCGGTGACGACATCCTGCAGGACCTGGCGAGCGGGCTCATGGAAGAGCACGTCGTTGGTGACGACGGTCGCGACCTTTGCCGCTGCCGCCATGTTGGAAAGCTGCCAAAGACGCAATTGGTCGTTGGGGCGGCGGCGCAGCGTCAGCGCGATATAGGCGCGATCGCCGAAAACTTCCCGAAGACGTCGAAGCTGCATGGCGCAGGTCTCGTCGGCCACGTCCGGCACCAGCACCGCAAGCAGACCTTCGTTAAAGGCGGCGAGATCGGACCAGTCGAGATGGCACTTGCCTTTGCCCGCCCGACCTTTTCCGAGCGACAACAGCCGGCAGAGCCGCGCGTATGCGGGACGGTTTGTCGGATAGACCAGCACCGACATGCCGTCGGCGAGATCGAGCCTGCAACCGACGACGAGACGGACGCCGGTCGTCCGCGCGGCCTCGTGCGCACGCACCACGCCGGCCAGCGAATTGCGATCGACCACGCCCAGCGCCTCGATGCCCATCAGCGCCGCTTGCGCGAACAGCTCCTCGCAGCTGCTCGCGCCGCGGAGGAACGAGAAGTGCGACGTCGCCTGCAGCTCGGCGTAGCGCGGCCCGCTCATCCGAAGACCCCGTGGATGAACCAGCGCTGGCTACCGCTCTCGGGGTGCTCGCCGTCGCCAGCGCGGAACAGCCAGTAGCGCTCACCGGCATCATCCTCAACCCTGTAGTAGTCGCGCACCGCGGCCAGCTCGGCATCGCGCAGCCACCACTCGCCGCGAATGCGCTCCGGCCCGTCGGCGCAGCGAACGCGCCGGCGCACGCCGCGCCAGGTGAACCAGACCGGCGGATGGTCGGGCAGCAGCGCCATCGTTTCGACGGGCTCTGGCTGCGTCAGCAGTCGCGGCGGCCGCGGCCAATCTCCCCGCCAGGTCGCGCCGGTTTCAGGGGCGAGCGGCGGAATGCTGGCGACCGAACGCTCGGGCACATCGCTTGCGACCGGGGTGAAGCGGCAGAGTCGATGCTCGCCGACGCGGTTGGCGAGCACGTCGATCAGCCCGGAGATGTCTGGATCGGGCGCCTCTACGAGCGACGAGACGGTCTGCTTGATCTCGAGCGGCTCCGCCATGACGGCCGCGAGATCCATGATCTCGATCCCGAATCCCGGATCGATCGTCTCGATCTTGTCGCAGAGCAGTCGCGTCAGGCGCTTCACGTCGCGCACGGGCTGCGCGGTGCCGACACGAACGGCCTGCCTCGTATTGTCGACGCGATGGAAGAGGAGATCGAGACGCCGCGCGCCGAGCCCCCTGCCCTCGAGCTCGGCGCACAAGGCTCCCACGAGCCTGGCCGTGTAGCGCGCGATCGTTTCCGCCGCGCCAATCGGCTCTGCGAAGACGCGGCGCACTTCGACGATCGTCGTCTCGCGGAACGGCTCGATCGGTTCGGCCGCATGGCCGAGGGCCTGGTCGAGGCGGCGGCCGATCTGCGGTCCGAAGCGCAATGCCAGCGGCGCGCGGGGCTGGTCCATCAGGTCGCCGATCCGCTCGAAGCCAAGCGTGCGCAGGCTGGCGACGACGTCTGCGCCGAGCCGAAGCGCCGCGATCGGCAATGGCCGCAACGCCGGCTCGGCGCCGCCCGGCGGCACGACGAGCGTCGGACAGGAGAGAAACCGCGCCGCGGCGTGCGCCGCGCCCCAGGTGTCGGCGATCGCCGCGCGCGCCTCGACGCCGGATGCCGCAAAGCGCTCGACAAGCGTGTCCAGCATGACGATTTCGCCGCCATGGAGATGATCGGTGCCCGTCGTGTCGATCACCAGCCCGTCCGGCGCATCCGCCATGACGATCGGCGAAATGCGCTGCAACGCCCACAATGCCAGCTTCTCCAACCCCTCGGCGTCGGCGTGCGGGTCGGCCTCCATGATGACGAGGCCGGGTGCGAGCGCCTGGGCCTTGGCGACCGGCATGCCGGGGCGAAGCCCCAGGCTCTCGGCGTTGGCGTCGAGCGCGGTAACGATACGCCGCCTGCTGTCGCGGCCGGCCAGGATGAGCGGCGCATCACATCGAGGCGATGCGGCGCCCGATTTCCTTCTGAGGCGATCGGTCGGCCACCTCGGAAGGAAGAGCGATACGACCCGAGTCATCACACGCTTCCACTACAAAATCCGCACTCTCTCCGGCCTTGCACCGGATCAGCTCGAGCAGCCATCGCGATCGGCCGAGGCCGGGCACCAGCAGCGGGGCAGACGGCAGTACCGAGACGCGCCAGCGCGTCGCGCTCGCCGTCGGTTGGCCAAAATCGCCGGCCTCGGTCTGTCGCCGCCAACGCCGGATCGCGATGCCGATCGTGCCGGACCCTTCGGCCGCAAGCTGCAAGCGCCGCGATGCCGTCATCGACAGGCGCGCGGTCTCTCCGACGACGGCGCCGAGCCCGCCATGACGAAGCCCTTCCTCGCAACAGGCGAGCAGGGCCTTCTCGTCGCCGGCTTCGACATGGATCAGCCGGTCGGGATGAAGCCCGGCCTGCGCCAGCGCCGGCATGAAGAGGTCGCGGCGCGTGACGATCCAGAGCACCTTGCCCTTGGTCCGCGCCGCGATCCCGGCGGTGAACAACGCGGCCGCCGCGCCGTCGACGGCGCCGTTGGCCCCGCCCGCCACTTCGTGCAGGCAGCCGAGCGCCAACCCTCCTCCCGGAAGCCTTCCGTCGACCTCGCCCAGGCCGAATGGGAGGACCTGCCGCGCACGGCCCTGCCCGGCTTCGAAGCGCGCAATGCGCTGGCGAAGTTCGGCGATGACAGGGCTGGCCGCGCGATCCGGCATGGGCGAGCAGGTTCTCCAAAGGGCTTTCCAACAGCCTTGAACGCTGTTATGTTCCTTATTTGTTCTCTCGGGGGAAATGAGTCAATCGGAGTCTTGCGAAAGCATCGACGGGCACAATGAGAGGGCAAACCGCGCAATGTCCGTATGTTCGCGGGTGATTGTTGATTCCAAAGCGAATATCGGACGGCGGGGATGAATGCGGCGCATCTGGAAAAATTGAACGACAGACAACGCGCCGCGGTCGAGCACGGCGTCGGCCTGCCCGACGGCAAGGCCGGCGGTCCGCTGCTGATCATCGCCGGCGCCGGTTCCGGCAAGACCAATACGCTGGCGCACCGCGTTGCCCATCTGATCGTCCACGGCAGCGATCCGCGCCGTATCCTGCTGATGACGTTCTCGCGCCGCGCCGCCTCGGAGATGGCGCGTCGGGTCGAGCGTATCTGCAGGCGCGTTCTCGGCGACAAGGCGGGCGTGATGACCGATGCCCTCGCCTGGGCCGGCACGTTCCACGGCATTGGTGCGCGCATCTTGCGTGACTACGCAGACCAAATCGGGCTCGATCCTCAATTCACGATCCATGATCGTGAAGACGCCGCCGACCTGATGAATCTCGTGCGGCACCAGCTCGGCTTCTCGAAGACCGAGAGCCGGTTTCCCGCGAAAGGAACGTGCCTGTCGATCTATTCGCGCGCCGTCAACGCGGAAGCGCCGCTCAATGAAGTGCTGCGCGCCAGTTTTCCATGGTGTGCATCCTGGGAGAAACAACTCCGCGAACTATTCGCCGGCTATGTCGAGGCCAAGCAGGCGCAGAACGTTCTCGATTACGATGATCTTCTCCTCTACTGGGCGCAGACCATGAGCGATCCCGCGCTCGCCGACGAGATCGGCGGCCGCTGGGACCACGTCCTGGTCGACGAGTACCAAGACACCAATCGCCTGCAGGCGACGATCCTGACGGGATTGAAGCCGGCCGGCAGGGGCCTGACCGTCGTCGGTGACGATGCGCAGGCGATCTATTCGTTCCGCGCCGCGACCGTGCGCAACATCCTCGACTTCCCGAGCGAGTTTTCCCCTCCCGCAAGCGTCATCACGCTCGACCGCAATTACCGTTCGACCCAGCCGATCCTCGCCGCGGCGAATGGCGTGATCGGACTGGCGAAGGAGCGTTTCACCAAGAACCTGTGGACCGAGCGGGAGTCGCATGCGCTGCCCTGCCTCGTCACCGTGCGCGATGAAGCCGACCAGGCACGCTTCGTCGCCGAGGAGGTGTTGGAAAATAGCGAGACCGGGATGCGGCTCAAGGAACAGGCCGTGCTGTTCCGGGCGAGCCATCACAGCGGCCCGCTGGAAATCGAACTGACCCGCCGAAACATTCCCTTCGTGAAGTTCGGCGGTCTCAAATTCCTCGACAGCGCCCATGTGAAGGACCTGCTCGGTGCGTTGCGGTTCGCGCAGAACATGCGCGACCGCGTCGCCGGCTTCCGCATCATGCAGCTCCTGCCCGGCGTCGGCCCGTCGACCGCGCAAACGGCGCTCGATGCACTCGCCGAAAGCCCCGAGCCGATGGAAACGCTCACGGCGCTTCCGACGCCGCCGCGCGCCTCGGCCGACTGGCCGGGATTCGTCGCGATGCTGAGTGATCTTCGGTCACGCGCTGCCGGATGGCCGGCGGAGATCGGACAGGTGCGCGCATGGTACGAACCGCATCTCGAGCGCATCCACGAGGATTTCGAGATGCGTCGCGCCGATCTTCTTCAACTCGAGGACATCGCCGCCGGCTATCCTTCGCGCGAACGCTTCCTCACCGAACTCACGCTCGATCCGCCCGACGCAACGTCAGGCCAGGCCGGCGTTCCGCTGCTCGACGAGGACTACCTGATCTTGTCGACCATCCATTCCGCCAAGGGCCAGGAATGGAAGTCGGTGTTCGTGCTCAACACGGTTGATGGCTGCATTCCCTCCGATCTTGGCGCCGGCAGTTCCGATGAACTCGAGGAGGAGCGCCGCCTGCTTTACGTCGCCATGACGCGCGCGAAGGACAGTCTCAACCTCGTCGTGCCGCAGCGATTCTTCACACATGGGCAAACGTCGACAGGCGACCGCCATGTCTATGCCTCGCGCACGCGCTTTATTCCGAATAGTCTGTTGCAATATTTCGAGCGAAGATCCTGGCCGCTTGCGGTCGCGGCGCAAGAAACCGGCGCGCAACGCCAGGTCCGCCTCGATGTCAGCGCGCGCATGCGCGGCATGTGGCGGTAGGATATCGACCGTGTGTAACTTGTACAACGTCACCACCACGCGCGATGCGCTGATGCAGTTCACCAATGCCTTCCGCGACAAAGCCGGCTGGAACGATCCGTCTTTCGACGTCTATCCGAATACGCTGGCGCCGATCGTGCGCGTCGGAGAGGACGGCCAGCGCGAAATCGTGCGCGCGACCTGGGGCATGCCGACGCCTCCCGCCTACGTCAAGGGCAATTACGACCGCGGCGTCACCAACATCCGCAACGTCAACTCACCGCACTGGCGGCGCTGGCTCGGGCCGACAAGCCGCTGCGTGGTGCCGTTCACGTCGTTCGCCGAGCCGGATCCTGCAAGCAAGGTGCCGGGGGGTAACGTCCCGAACGCGTGGTTCGCGCAGAGTCCCGACCGGCCGCTGATGTTCTTCGCCGGGTTCTGGACACCGTGGAAGGGCGTGCGCAAGGTGCGGAACGGGGAGCGGGAGTACGAGCTCTACGGATTCCTGACGACGTCGCCGAACGAGATCGTCAAGCCGATTCACTTCAAGGCAATGCCCGCCATTCTCACGACGCCGGGAGAGGTCGATCTCTGGCTGACGGGATCGTGGGACGAGGTCAAACACCTCCAGCGCCCTCTGCCCGGCGACATGCTCGTCGTCGTTGCGCCACCGGACAAGCTGAAAGAGGACACGCTGTTGTGACGGCACGCGATCCTGCTTCTCATCTCCCGGCTGTAGCGACCATGTGGTGAGCCGCGGCCATGGGCGACATTCCGGCCGATATTCATGCTAAGGAAGACAGCGAGCTACCGGCGCGCGATTCAGCGTCGACGCGCAAGATTCTCCACATCGACATGGATGCCTTCTATGCGTCGGTGGAGCAGCGCGACAATCCCGAGCTGCGCGGTCTGCCGGTCGCCGTCGGCGGTTCGGCCGCGCGCGGCGTGGTAGCCGCGGCGAGCTATGAGGCCCGCGCGTTCGGCGTGCGGTCGGCACTTCCCTCCGTCACGGCAAAACGGCGTTGTCCGCAATTGATCTTCGTTGCCCCGCGCTTCGACGTCTATCGCGCGGTGTCGGCGCAGATCAGGGAAATCTTCGCGGAGCATACCGACCTGATCGAGCCGCTGTCGCTTGATGAAGCCTATCTCGACGTCACCGAGAACAAGCAGGGCATCGCAATTGCGACCGATATCGCGACGACCATTCGCGCGCGTATCAAGGAGGTCACTGGCCTCAATGCGTCGGCCGGAATCTCGTACTGCAAATTCCTCGCGAAGATGGCGAGCGATCTGAACAAGCCGAACGGGCAGGCCGTGATCACGCCACGCACGGGTCCGGGATTCGTCGAGGCGCTTGCGGTGAAGAAGTTCCACGGCGTCGGCCCGGCGACTGCGGCGAAGATGGAGCGGCTCGGTATCCTGACCGGCGCGGACCTCAAGGCGAAATCCCTGCCCTTCCTGCAGGAGCATTTCGGGAAGCTGGGAGTCTGGTACCACAAGATCGCGCGCGGAATCGACGAGCGGCCGGTGCAGCCGAACCGGCCGCGTAAATCGATCGGGGTGGAAGATACTTTCGCTGCCGATATCTTCGATCTCGATGCCGCCCGTGCCGAGCTCGCTCCGCTTGTCGCCAAAGTCTGGAGCCACTGCGAAGCGAAGCAGCTTCGTGGCCGAACCGTCACCGTCAAGGTGAAATATGCCGACTTTCAGCAGATCACGCGCAGTCGGACAGTGGGCGCGGCGATCAACATGGGCGACGAAATCGCTTCCATCGCTCGCAGCCTGCTCGATCCGCTGTTCCCGACCGAGAAGGGCATACGCCTGCTTGGCGTCACACTGTCCTCATTCAACGACGAAACGGAAGATGATTCCAATCAGCTTCGGCTGCGAATTTAGCGAGAAAGCCTGTGGGAGAGACAGTGTCCGAAGCGTGCAGCATATTTCGGACACGTTCGAGGACAGGGATCTCGAACACCTAAGGAGGTCAAAGCGCGTAATCAGGTGCTTACGGCGTGGCTGATAAGACGCCGTCGAAATCCCCGCAGCGTGCACATGATTCAGTCCAGACCGCATTTTCAGGGCACCCGCGGAGAACCGAGATCACGCACTAGCGTCTCGGGTTCGCTGACCGCCATTTCGATACGCGGATCCGGTGCTGACCAAAGATTAGATACAAAATCTGGTCAGCATCGACGGCAAATGACGGCCTTCTTTATGGCGTGCCGCGCACTGATACGCTGAGCGATTCCAGCGCGGAAATAAGGTCGCCCTGGCGGACCAGTTCGGATGAGGGCGAGGAAAACAGCTTACTTTCGACGGCGCGGTCATAGACGGCGACGCAGGGCGCACCTGTGAGCCGCGATAAATAGAGCAGCCCATCGACGGCAAACGTGCTGTGGACTGCTTCGCTCAGCTCTTGCCCCTCGAGATGGTGTTTGGCGCGGGCGGCGTCGGTCGAGACGCCCAGCCGCAGGAGACCCGCGGTACGAAGGTCGAGCACGATCAGCGCTTCGGCTGCGGTGATCTCCGCCACGGCCCATTCTGCGATTTCGCTCTCGTCCAACACCCGTTCCGCCGTGCCCTCGAAACGATCGCGAATGATCGTTTCAGCGATTCCAGTGGCCAAGTCTTGCGCGATGTATGCCAACTGGAACAGGTGGTTGGGGCTCGAGAACCTGGACTGTCCGAAGCCCATGCCGAGCGGAGTCGCCATGTGCGTCACAGGTATGACCCGAAAAAAGGATTCAGGACGAAACGCGATGGCGAGCTCGCTTATAGTCTTGGGATCGAGATGCACGGCCTAGCCGAAATCACGCATAGCAGCTGCTAACACCTTTTCGAAGCCGCCCTTCTTAAGCGTGTCGAGAGGCGTTCCACCGATGCTGGGCTTCGGCTGGATCAACCACTGCCAGGCGACACGGGGATTGCCGATGATCTTCGTGATTTGCGGCATTCCCTCGACCGGCCGGCCGTCGACGAACTGTGCAAGAGGAAAGACGTGCTTTCGCTCGCCCTTGAGCAGACCGATAATCGCTCCGCGCTTCTGCCAGTCGTGTAACGTCGACCGCTTCGTTCCGAACGTCCTTTCGATCTCGCTCGGACCCGCAACCGGCCCCGCCCAATCTTCAAGGCGCACCGGTGTCGCGTACCTGGCAAGGCGGCGGCGCCCTTCTTCGATATCAACGAGCTTGCCGAGACCAGCGCCCTTGCTGACCTCTACCGGCTTGTCGATCTTAAGCTCTGTGAGGTCGGCACGGTGCTTTGCTGCGACGCCGACGACAGCCGTTTCAATGGCCAGGGTCAATTCCTGATCGGCAGCGGCAATGCGGCGTTGCTGCTCAGCAGGAAGTCGTGCCGCGACGGCCGACACTGCGGCCATCACCCTGCTTGTCGCCGCGAGGGCGGTCTTGGACAGTCCAGGATTATGTCGGGACAGAACTTTCACGACGTCGGCGACCGCTGTCGAACTGACCTCGACCGTGCCGTCACCGCGGGACTTCCGCGCGGCTGCAACCATGTTCGCCTCCATTGAACTGTCCATACAGATAGTGCAGATCGTCCGGTTTGTCCAGATTGCTTACCACGTAGAGGGAGCGAGCCCACCGGCTGGAACCCTCAGCGAGCCACTTTGAATCCGCTTCCGTCGTTTATTGTCTTTCACAAGAGCTGGACGTTAGGAATAGAGGGGTCCGCCGCAGGGTGGGAAGATTTGGCTGGTGCCACGAAACTAAGCGCGGTCGCAATTGCAAAAAGAATAATGCCGTTTCGAATAAGATCGATGGCAGCGGACGCTTCGTTTGCACGAATCATATTGACGACCTCGAAGCCGGCGGCGGCCTCGTTCTGTGACCTTCGAGCACTTTCTCCTCCGACCGCAACCTCATTCATAAATTTTGCGCCGTAGCCGAATCTCGGTTTTGGCCGAAGGCCACGGAACCCGATAATTGCGCCATATAGGAAAAATACCATCGACAGGAGCAGAAGCGAAAGAACGGCTATTTTAATGTCTGATGCGGCTAAGCCGTCAGCAATCGACTTCGCTACTGCTCCGCCAACCGTCAGCGCAACTGATAACGCCGCCGTAAGTTTCGAGAGCTTGTCATCTAATTCTTTTGCCCGTGTCCATTCTGACTCGATGTACTTCTTGATATCGCCATCGCTGAGCGACTTGATGTCGGAAAAACTCTTTTGGGTATCGAGCGATTGAAGTCTTCTGGCTAAGCGACGATTGACGAACGGCGTGCGGAACGCATCGAATAAATACGACCACAACGCCCTGATCACCGGAGCTCCTCCGAAGCCAATTCCCGTGCTATCGCTTCCGAGATGCCACGACCGTCCCGGTCGAGCCAACCCCACTCCCCGGTCGGATTGATTTCTATGAACCAGTACCGGCCCGCACATAGCGCCAGATCAATGGCGCCGTAGCTTAAACCGAGACGCCTCACCAAATTTAGACATCGATCTTTCACCGTCGTTGGAAGCTCGTGTTCCTTGTAAACGAGGTCCTTTTTCGGCGTCAGACGCCAGTCTCCCTCAATGCCGCCGCCTTCCGTTTCGACAGTGGTACACCAAAGGTGCTTCCCAACAATCGTGACCCGAAGATCCAGCTTCTGCGAAAGGAGCGCCTGGCAGGTCACCGGCGCAGCGTGGAAATCCTCGTCGGCACAATCGGGCCAGTCCGCCACGATCGTATATCCAAAGTGTTGATTGTCTGCGTCCGCGAGGAGCACGGTGTCCACGCTCTTCACGGCCAAACGCGCCCCGATGAGGTTAGGGATATCGGCAAATTTGTCGTTTGTCATAAGCGTTTCGGGAACGTCGAAGCCCAGCTTATACGCCTCCCTTAGCTGATTTGGTTTCGATTCTGCCCGATAGGTCGCGGCCGGATTATTGAACCAGCGCGCTTGGTCTAAGAGCATCAGGCCGCGCATAGCCGCGGACCATTGAGATCGGTCAAGCTGCTGCTCGATTGTCAGTGCTTTGCCGGGGGTATTCCTAAGGAACGTAGGTTGGCGCCACCACACTGAGCGAAGATTCGGTCCGACATGCCATATTTGATCAGCGTAGCGGCAGGTGAGACGCGCCCTCAAAGGATCTATCTGTAGGCCGAGATCTGGCAGCTGCTCCCTGTTCAATCGAAGAAATTGGACCCCCATGCCCGAGAGGTGACTGCAGATGCGATCGGTTGAAAGATCCGCCAAGCTGGAGACGATGAGGACGTCGACATCGCCCGGCAATGCTACTCTCCCTTTTGGTCCTCGCCCGTTTCGAGATCGTTTTTCTTTGTAGTGGGGCCACCTCCTGTTTGGAAAGCCACCACCCCTTTCTCGTTGCGCCAGACCCCTGCCGGGAAATCATACACGGCATCGGTCGGCTGGCCATTTCCGTTCGCTTGGTATTTTTTCGCGCTGCGCTGTAGAATATGCATTAGGCTTTTCTCCGGAAATGCTAGCGGTCGGTTGTAGACGATACCCCGGCACAACGCGTGCACAAGCTATTGGAACATAGCGAGGTTTGGAGGCGAGGGGTGCCCCTGCCTCGATGCCCGATCAAGGGTGTTCAGGTAACTCCCAACGTGCTTCACCGCGGCCCATCCTGACGATGCGGGAGCTCTGACGATCCGCAGCGTACTCGACGTGCATCAGGCTGGGTTGCAGTTGGCGTAAATGATGTTGAATACCGGTGACACGCTGGAAATCCGGCGTCGTCACTGACACTGCACCGCTAGCCTGATCGATGGCGATGCGGCCGGGAACGGCAGGATCGACGAATCCTGGAGCAGGACCTTGCATATTCCAGTGTTGCACCGCCCATTTCAATACACCCCCAGACAGAGCCTCCGTCCGAAACTGCCTCCAGACCGCAGCGGTCTCTTGCGTGGGCCAGCCGGGCTGGTCGGAGAGCGCAGTGACCTCATTGGATCCAAGCCATTGGTTCATCTCGCTGCGCGTCGCGAATGCCGGTCGCGTCTCACGGATCGCGGTCATGGCCGCTACCCGGGAAGGGAGGCCCGCTCGGACAAGCATCGCCATCATCGTTTGTGGAACTCCCGCCTCAATTGTCGCGGCGGCGCTGCCCTCGATCGGATCCGATTCACCGCCGTTGGCGCGGCGACGCATCCGGACGGCTTCTATTGCCCAAACGAGACGATAGACGAATGCTTCCTCGACGGTACGCATATTATCAAGCCCGAGAGTGACGACATCCACGCCAGCAAGCCAGGCACTCAACAATTCGCGCCAATTTCCAGGTGGATCGACGTCCGGAATGAACGGGCGGATCGAGAACAGACGTTCCGCCATACCAACGAGCGCCGCACTAAGAACGGGGTGATCTCCGGCCGAGGCGGCACGATCTGCCTGGTCAAGCAAAGCAGACAGATCATCAGCGATCGCGTCGATTGCGAGTCCGGCTTCCAGGCCGACGCCCATGGCGAATGCCGCCCGCCGCTGGATTGGGGTCGATTTGTTCCAAATCAGGCTTGCACGCGCTGACAGCACCCAAAGCTGGTTCGACTGGGCCTGGGTGCCAAGACGAGCGATCTGACGCGACCAGAGAGAGCCAGCCAGCGCCTCATCCAGAAGTCGCGGCAAGTCAGTGCTTTCGGCATCGAGAGCTTCAATCAAACCGAAAACGGTCGCATCGAGGCGCTCGATCAAACTCTCGATAGACTCGCTATCATCAGCTTGGTCTTGCGGAAACCACGCTTCTCGCGTGTTGGCGAGATACTCCATGGCATCAGCGCGGAGGAAGACGTTGGTTCGTGCGAGACGGGCGATGACCTCGGCTACGATTGCTATGATTCCGCTGGTAAGAGATCGCGCTTTCGCAGATCCGACGAGCTCGCGCCAAGCTCGGAGGCGCCAGCTTTCTGGCTTGTACATCACGTGGAGGACGAGGCCCTCCAGATCGACGAAGGCGCGGCCTGCTCGGCCTGCGACGTTGGCGAACTCCTCACCGGAGAGCGGAACGCCCGCTCGATAGAGCGTGGGAATGAGTAACACTGCGGCATTCAAGTTGAGCCCCTGCGCGAGCGTGGGGGAAGCGACCGTTACGCGAAGGACTCCGGCAGCCAGCAACGCTTCCACCTCACGCAGAAAAGGACCTGGCAGGCGACCGTGATGTATGGCCACGCCGATTGGCAAGCATTTGACTGCGGGATGATTTGGTCCCAGCCATTCCCGACCGACAGCCAGCGCGCGTTCCACGCGGGCGGCATCCTCGAGCAACGAGGGCAGATATCCACGGCGGTTCAAATCAACGATCGTCTCCGCATAGCCCTCTACGTGATCGCGTTGCGTGCAAAAGACCAGTGCTCGCTTGCCCTGCGCGGAAAACCTCCATGCGGCAGCAAGCGTGAGTTCCTTGTTATCTTTCGGAAATGCGGTTCGTCGTGGCGCGATCGCCGCCTCTAGCGGGATGAAGTGCCGGATATACGGGCCCCCTGCTTCGAGATCGAAACTCAGGCGGCCGGAGTTACCCTGCCATGCCAGAGTGCCAAATCTTTGGCGCGTTGGACGCCAGCCAGACTGTATCGGGTCACCCGGTGCATCGCTGCGGATCCAGGCAGTGAGATCGTTGAGCTGGTTTCCTTCCGGCAGAATCGCGGAAAGACACACGATCCGACGGCTAACGCTGTCAATGCGCCGCAACAATCGTTGCACCAAATTCTCATAGCGGATTTCTCGCTCGCTCGGCCCGATGAGATGGCCCTCGTCGAGGACGACCAGCCCAATATCATCAATGATGGTTGGATCGTTGCGAAGGGCGAAATCGAGCTTTTCGGGCGTCGCGATCACAATGTCCTGCGATCTCAGCGCGTCTTCATCGCCGAGTGCCGCTCCGCTAGCGCCGTAGAGCGACGAAACGGTGAAGCCGAGGCTGGAGAAGGTCTTGCGGAAGGAACGCTCGGTCTGCGCCGAAAGAGCACGCAGCGGCGTTACGACCAGTACGCGGCGACCTGATGCAAGCGACATCAGGGCCGTGATTTCGGCTATGCGTGTTTTTCCGGCGCTCGTCGGCAAGGCAACCACGAGGTCGTCGGTGAGGTCTGTCGCTCTGCGGGCGGCCTCCAATTGCGACGGCCAGAGTTCGACCTCAGCAACCCGTCGGGAATAGAGCTCTCCAATAAACAGGCTTCTAAGAGCGGAATATTCGTCCGCCCCCGGCGGCCCGTCCACAGGGAGGACTTGATGCAGGCTCGAGCCCCACAGATCATCGATCAGGTTGAACGCAATTCGCGAAATCCACCAAAGGCTCACGGCATTGGCTTGCTTCGCCAGCGAGATCGCCCTGCGAAGCAATGATCGGGCTTCGTCCGCAAGCGCCGCAGTTCCAGTTTGGAGCGCAAATTCAAAGAACGCGAGCGCGCGGAAGATGGTCGACGTAACAACGAGCGTCACCACGTCATCCGGATCGAGCTCACCCTCGCCGGCTAAGCGTGTGATGCTCTCGTCGCCATGGGCCGGATCGAGAAGCCAAGCCCGTGCTCGCGTGCCGAGGGTGCTCAGGTCACGCAAGATTAGGAGCGCGAGCGCCTCCTCGGGAGGCGCAAGGTTAGGCTGCTCGGACTGCTGTGAAATCAGAGAGAACGCCAATGCAGAATAGCTTGCAATGTGGTAAGCGGCAGCGCCCGCAACTCGATAAAAGCCTCGGTTGGCATCGTCGGCAGCACCGTTTTGCACCAATGCTTCAAACGCATTCCCCGCCTGGACAAAGCCTTGACGCCAGACCTCGGGAGCGCCGTTCGCCTCACGAAGCGCCATCGCCGCGCGCAGCAGCGACAGTGCGTATTCCGCAAGATCGGTATCAATTGTGTTGCCGAAAGCGGGAGCATCGTCAGGAAGCACGCCATCGCGGCGAATGATCGCGCGTGCTTCCCCTCGCGCCTGCAGGCGACCTCTGGCGCCGTCGGCACCAGCCTGTCTTAGGAACGTCGTCAGCTCCTCAATCGTTTCCAAGGGCCAGCGCTCCCTCGTAGGTGAGCCTTATGAAGTCCTGATGATCCGGAATTCGAAGGTGAACGACATTGTGGGTACGCTCAGGTGAGGCCGCCTGAAGATCGTCCCGCAATGCCTGGGGCGCAGCGTTTCCAGAAAGTGTGAAAAGGGCATGGTCGATGCGCGTCGGGGGGACAGCCCGATTGGCAACTTCGTTTCGAATTGAACGGCCCAAGATCGCGCCCTCGCCCTCATTCTCCATCAACCGATCGGCAATAAAGAGTAGAGACGTCGCGGTCGGACGGCCGTTGTCGCGGGACAAGGCTGCCCGAGCTTCCGAAATCGTTGCGCCGGCAAGGTTGGCGCGGCTCTTGGCCTCCCCCTTGAGGAAGTGAAGGTCGCCGGTGCCATCAACGCGCACGCCGATGAAGTCGTCGCCGCGTAATGCCATCTCGCGGCCGTCCTTATAACGAAGCCGTCGGATCGGAACGGAAAACCCAAGCTGTTCCTCGACCAGCTCCGTCGCAAGGATTTCACCGAGTTCGCCAGATCGCGCGCGCGATGACCGGGGCATGCGCTCCGCCAATATCGCCGCCGCGCCGGGATATCCGAGTTCTCGAATGTCGTCGGCGATACGGGCCATATCGTCGTAGTGAGACCGAACCAAATCTGGAAGCCGATCAGCGATCGCTGCCCGACCATCGTCGCGCTCTGTGAGCCGTCGAAGATGCTTGCGCCCATCCTCTTGATGATCACAGTCGCACCACTCATCAAACAAGGGCACGGGTACCTCTTCGGTCGACCAGATCACCAATGTCGAGTGTATGCGCTGTTCGCCGTCCCACTTTCGATATCCCCGCCCACAGTAGTCTTAAAAGTTTCCCAAATTCTTTGTCCGGCATGGCCGCCAACGTCAATCTCTTAAATCAACTCGAACCAGTTGATGCCGCTCTTGCGAAATAACAGACTCAACTGTGCGCACGATCGAATACTGGCATCATCTGCCATCGCTGCTCCGCGCCTCCTCAAACGCTAACAAGCGATGTGCCTCGGCGAGCAGCCAGACCGCGTGGTCGTCGCCCTCCTGCAACTCCCAGCCCTTCGCCTTTGCGATTTCGTAGCCGATGATCTCGCGAGCTTTGGAGGAAGACCAACCCATGAGCTTCTTCATATGTTTAAGATCGGCGAGCGCTTCGACGGCGCGGGTTCGATGATCCTGGAAGTCGTCGATCGCCTCCATGAGAGGTGCGTTGGCAACAGCGAGGGCGGCGGCCCGTTCGAAATCAATCTCATGCGGCGAATGCGGTGTGGCGCCTTCGACGAGCTCGCGCAGATCATCGAGCGTCAGACTTTGCTCTGAGAGGCCAGCACGGCGGCGCTGAAGCTCGGCGCTCACATTGCGACAGTCATGACAGATGAGAACGTTTCGGTACGAGCCGATAATGATTTGGCTCACCACATCGGCGCGCCGCCTCGTTAGACTCTCTTCGTCGTCCTCAGGAACATATTCAACGACCCGGTGAATATGAGCGGTCCATTTTCCGCGGTTGGATTTTCGGCAGATCTCGCGCTTCGACCGACCGCAGCAGGGACATAGCCAATCCGGTCCCGCCTGGACCCAGGTCTTTGTTTCGCCCTGCGCGACTTCGACAGCAGCGAACTCGGTGTCGGTTGGCGGGCGGACGAGGGCCTTGCGCTTCGGCTTTGGAGACTGACCGGCACTGTCATTACAGACAGAGCGCGCCTCGATCAGCGCGCCCAGGCGATGCCGATAGCCTGGAGCGACCGCAGCCGCGAACAGACGGTAGACGATGTCGCGTTCCTGAATGGGACCGAGAAGGCGTTGGCCCGGGGCGACCGCACGGCGATGCCGTCCGCCTGCGATGCGCTGCGCCATGCGCGTGGCGAAGTCGATACGATCGGCAAAGTCGCCCTTCGCCGCCTGCCAGGCATTCCGAGCTTTCTCAACATCGATCTCGTGGGTGCGATTTGCGGCGACCGTGATGAAGGTCGCGATTTCCGAAGGCGCAAAGGTGAAATCTGCATCTATCTCTCGCGAGAGTTCGAGTTTGGCGCGCCCCTCAGCCAGGTTGCAGTCGATGCAGATCAGCGTCGATTCGAAACGCTCGATCAACGGCATAAGGGCATCCTTCGCGCGGCTGACCTGGATATTTACGTCTTGTTCCTCGCTTCGTGGATTGCGCTCGCGAAAGATCCGCTTGGCAAGATTCCCGATATGATCGTGGTGGTATTCCAGGCGGCAGAGGAGCACGCCGCCGGGACTGACACGCGCAATCTGCGGCTTCTCACGCTGGCAGCATGGACAGCTCCATTGGGTCCACGTCGAAGCCCAGCCGCTGTTCAAATCCAGTTTCGTCGTCCCGAATCTCTTCAGCAGTGCTCGCGTCTGGGCGCTCCATCGCCCGTCGCGCATGTGCGCGATTTCGGCGAGCTCATCATCAGCGAGGGTCTCTATATTTGGAATCCGGATGACAGCCTCGATTCCCGTTTTCTCGTCTACGGCCATGGCTCCTCATCCTCCGATGGCACCAGTGCTCCATCGTGTTCAGGATCATCCTCGATCGAACCAGTGAGCGCGAACTCGCCCGCCAGCATTTTCTCCTTGCTGAGCAGGCCGGCGTCCTCGAGCGCCTCCATATCCGGCAGATCACGCAACGTGTCGAAGCCGAAATGGGACAGGAAAACCTTCGTCGTCACGTAGGTGTAGGGCGCGCCGGGCGTCGGGCTGCGCGGGCCGGCGGCGATGAAGCCGAGCGAGCGAAGACGGGCCATGGTGTCGCGGCTGACCTCCTTGCCGAAGAAGGTGGACAGCTCGCCGCGGGTGACTGGCTGATAATATGCGACGCAGGCGAGGATCAGCGTCTCGGATTGCGACAGCGCCTTGCCGTCGCCGGTGACGCCCGTCGCCGCCCGGATTGCCTCGCCGAAGTTTTTCCGGGTGCGGTGCTGCCAGCCGCCGGCGACGGCGACGAGCTCGTAGGGCCGACCGCGCAGCTCGTCGCGGATGTCGTCGATGATGAGATCGATGTTGCAGTCGCGCCCAACGACGCGCGTCAGGATCTCGCGTGTGACCGGCTCGGGTGAGGCGAAGATCACCGCCTCGATCCGTCCCATCCATTCGCGCCAACGCAACTCCGCGGGAAGGTCCGCAAGTTCGGTATCGAGGTTCTCTTTCGCCCGCGCCTGCCGCCCCATGTCAGAGCCCATATAGCCGGAAGGCGGATCGGCCGGTCAGCTCGCGTACCGCGCCGAGCGAAACGAGGCGCTCGAACAATCGCCGGGTGCTGCGATCGCTCGCGCTCTTGCCCGCGCTGGCGGGCTGGGCGTCTTCCATCAGCAGGATCGCCACCATGGTGTCGGCGTCCCTAGCGCGCAGCTTCGGGGCCGCCGTCAGCAGCCGCTCGGCACGCCGCGCAAGTTCCGCATAGAGATCGGCAGCGGCGACGGCCGCGCGAGCGTAGGCCGTGGCACACATCGCCGACCAGGTTTCGTTGGGAAAGCCTTCCTTTCCGGCCGCCCGCAGATCGGCACGGCGGACGTGCGCCGCGATCAGCGGCACGGCCATCGGCCAATTCAGGCGATGGGCTAGCACGATGTCCGCCAACCACAGGGCCACAGCCTCGCTGTGCGGGATGAAGCGCATGCTCGCCGCCGCGATTTCGGCGGCGCCCGCGACGGCGCTCCCCTTCCCTTCCGCGAGCCGCCTCGCCAGACCGACGACATCCTCAAGCGGATCGTCGAGGCGCAGTTCGAACAAAGTGGCGAGCCTGAGCTGCCAGCGCTCAGCGATCATGGCGTCGCGCTCGCCGAGATGCCGCCACGCCTTGAGGATGCGCCCGCCCGGGCCGGGGTCGTCGGCCTCGCGGCGCAGATACCAGGCGTCACGCAGCGCCGCCTCGTCTTCGGTGCGCCCGCCGTACCGGGCCAGCACAGCAGCGTTCGTCAGCGACAGACGCTGCCGCCACAACAGGGGAAGCGGATGCTCACTGCGGGCGATCGGATGGATCGCAGCCAGCGCGGCGCCGGCGGAAAACATCGCATCGTCTGCCGATAGCGCCGCCGCACCCCGGCGCAGCCATCCCGGCATCGGCGGGAAGACTGGCGGGCGTTCGGGGATGATTCGCGCGCGCGAGGGCATGCGGAAGTGCAATTCAATGCGGCGGTTTTCGCCAGCATAGTGCACGCTAACCGCCGCGCATGTCGATAAATAATAAAGAACGATAAAATTGCATGATGCCTTCTCGAAGCCGCGCTCGCTCACTGGCGAGGTGCAGATTTCGTTCAAGGCCAATAGAGGTCGAACCGGCCTGTGGCCGTAATAGCTATTGAGGCAAAAGCCTTCGTAAGGGTTAACGCATCCTTCCCAAGCCGTGGGCACGGGATATACGGTGAACTGCGGCCGAGAAAAGGAATGACGATGGTATCGAATTTTGCACGCGCACGCGAGTTCCTCGCGGAGGCCAAACTGGAGCTGTCTAGCGACGACGAAACAAGCTGGAAGTCGCGCTGCGCGATCGATCTCCTCATCGGCGCCATTATGACCGAGGAATGTGCGAGCCCTCGCCCACCGGCGGAGATCATCTCATTTGAACTCGCGGCCCGGCAACGCCAGGGTTGACCTTCTATCCAGGAAACCGTTGCCTCATCGCGCGAGCGATCCTGTCGTGAATGGGATCCTCCTCCAGCAACAGTTTGACATCGAAATCCCTGTCGAGGGCTTCTGCCAGATCGCCTCGGGTAGGCTTGACGTATGGAATGGTTTCCGCCTCGGGCTCCATTCGCGCAAACCTGAACAGTCGAGTGGTCAGGTAGGAGAGTTCGGCCAAATCCACGATCATCGTGCTGAGCGTGTTGTGTGCTCGCTGCCTGCCGGGCGAGGCTATCCGGGTCTCAAAGGTCTGTGAGCTGATGACGAGATGGCGAAAACTGTCGAAAGACTCGTCGTCGACATAGGCCGCAGCGTCCATGATAACCTTCAGGGCGTTGGTCGGGGGTGCCGGGCGGTCATCGGGCTTTTCAGCTTTCCAGGCATCGAAGCAGCCAACGAGGTAGGAATGGATCTCGACAAGCGCGTGAGGAACCCCGATCAGGGCCGTTTTCACTTTCTGGCGGCTTTCCTGCTGATACTGATCGCGCTGTAGATCGACCTGTTCCTGCTGAAGGGCGATTTGCCGACGTAAATAGACCACGGTTGCCATGGCCGCCAAAACCGCCAACCCGCCCGAGATCAAAGTCTGCCAGTCGTAAAAGAAGGCAGCGACTGGGGCCCGTCCAACATCGCACGTCGACAGGACCGCTTTCGCCATATCGCTCGAGCAAACCAGATCTTCGAACCGGGTCATCCTGCCATCCTTGCCGTTGAGCCGTTCGCTTTGAATGCCGCCATCAGCATAGGCCCGACGGTGAACTCCCCTGCCCTCGCCTTCTCGGTGAGCGCTCTTAGATATCCACCGGCCGAATTGATATGCTGAGCGCGCTGCAGGATGCAGGCGACGGCAATCGCCGCGTTTTCCGGCCCCATGACATGGCAGGCATCCTCATACGCCGATGGCGAGACGCCCAGATATCCCCTCACCTGGGCGGCCACCGCCATTAAATCTCGCCAACTGGCGATCCCGTCGACAGCGTAGTCGATGATTTCAGGGCAAGCCTTCAGCACAAATCCCAATGGGTAGCCTTTCGGCGGCTCCTGCGGTGTTGGTCCAGGCTCGGCCGTCGCTCCGCTTTTTTCGAAAGCAGGTTCAAATTCAATAAGGGAGTCGGTATTTGAATCAGAATACTGCCGCTCATTTCGATCGTCATTGCCGTTTGAATCTTCGACATTCATGTGAGAATTCAGAAGGATATCCACTTCCTCACGGATCGCAGCCAGATCGCCCACGATCGCTTCCAGATCGGCAATGGCCGCGCGGCGCGGGATCGCGTCCACAATGGCCCGAAAACGCCTCCAGATGCCGCCCCAATCGCCTGGTACGTCTTCCTCGACGGCCGCCTCGATCAGCTTGCTGATGTCTCTGCGGTGCAGCGTGATGCGTTCCCGCATGAGCTTCTGCGCGCGATTGCCGGCACGGACCCGTTCGGCGGCCTCCGAGAACTCGCCGGCGCGCGCCAGCATGGGTGCCAGGGAGAAACCAAAGGCCTCCTCGAAGGCCCCTCCCCTGCCCTTGCGAGCGTATCGTTTGCCGTTCGGACTGTCCCGACGGATGACCAGGCCGTTCGCGACCAAAGCCGCCAGGTGGCGCCGCAGGGTTGGTTCCGACATCCCGTGGGCGCGCAGGATCAACTGCCTGTTGGACGGGAATACGACCAGCCCGTTTTCCTCGCTCAGTTCGTCGTCCGGATAGAACGACAGCAAGGCCGCCAGAACCGCGAGAGCGCGATCGCCGATGCCGACGACAGATTTTCCTTCACAGAGATCCCGGTAAGCCTGCCACTTGTCGACGGTCTTGCCGTCAGGGATTTTCTTTGAACCGTTTTGCGCTGCCAGTAAGGCAAGCGACATCGGCCGCCGCCCAAAAGGCGTCGTTGCAATGCCCGTTTCCATGTCTTTCCTTCACCCCCTCATTGGGCAAAAGAAATCTGCTCGCCGAATCGACGCTAATGACTCTTGACAGTGATTCGCGGAAATGTGATTCTCAGCTTGCTACAGTTGAGAGAGGCTTCCGCGAGAGATCGTTCGGGGGCCTTTTTCTTTTGCGGTTTCAGTTCTCCTGTTTCGACTGCCTAAACGCCTCATAGAGGCCGTCCAGATTGCCAGTGATCCAGTCTGCAAAAGGCTTCGCGTCGGTCTTCGTGATCTCGAGCGAAACGCCTTTTGGGCGTGATCTTGCGATGACGCGAACTGATTTGTCGGCTGGAGCCCAGGATGGGTGGCCTTCGGCTCCCCTCTCCTCCTTTGTGGGTTTGGATCGAAGTTCCTTGATCACTCGTTCAAATCGATCGGCGCTCGACAGTTTCTGGAAGTCGGTCTTCTGGATAAGCGGTTTCCAGTCCCCCTTCCCGTCATCGAGCATGGCGGCCATTGCGTCCCATCGCGGTCGTCCGATGCCGGGCGCTGAGCCGATGGCCGTAACCAATTCATCAGGCAGCTTGCGGACAAGAGCGATCATCTCCGACAAAACACCCTTCGATCTCGTGCCGAACGTCGCCATGATGACCGAGCGTTTCACACCTCGTTCCTCAAGGCGCAGTGCGAAGAAGGCTTTCTCGATAAACGTGAGATCCTTGCGCTCAAGGTTTTCGTTACCTTGAGCGATGACAAGCTCGTCGTCTGTCAGATTCCGAATGAACGCCTTCGCCTTCAAACCCAGTTGTTTGATGGCTTCGACACGTCGATGCCCGTATGCGAGCTGATAGCGGCCTTCCTGGTCGGGATGCGGCCGAACCAAGACCGGGACGGCCTGTCCATTTTCCCGGATGCTATCCAGCAAGTTTGCAAAATCCTCGCCTTCGAAGTCATCGAGTCGATCCTTGATGAACGAGGCGTCAATATCGAGGGGATCGATTTCAACGATCGTTAACCCGTTCGTCAGCGTCTTCCTGAGTTCATCGGCTTCGTGCGAAATGCCTGTGAGGGCATCGTTCATGCTCTGCAGCGCGCCGGATGGGGTATGCCGTGGCCGCGGAGAGTTCTCAACTGAGAACTCCGTCGACGTAATGGGCGTTAGAAAGTCCTTCAGGGCATCCCTTCGCTTGATCATTTCCGACCCCAAGCTTGTTTCACTAGGTCGTCTATCTCGCCGTTCATGGCATCCAATGCCTCCATGGCGCGATCGTATGTCTGCCGATGGAAGTTCTCACGCCCAACTTCGTAGAGCGTCTGCTTGGTGATTCCGGCATCTGAAATTGCGGCCGACTTAACCATCGCGTTCGTCAGCACACGGTCACCGAAAAGGCCTTTGAGAAGGCCTGCGATTTGGGACTGAGAGCCATCGTTTGGCTCGTACCGCGTTAACACATAACGGAAGAAGTCATAACTTGCGTTGCCCCCTGCCCGTTCGACAACGTCGAACAAGCCTGCCGTCATGTGCAGAAACTGGGACATCGATGCGACATCCAGCATCTGCGGATGGACTGTAACCAAAACCGATGTTGCCGCGCACAGCGCTGAAAGCGTCAGATATCCAAGCGACGGCGGGCAATCGAGGACAACAATGTCATAATCGTCCTCCACCGATTTGAGCGCAGAAGCTACCCGAGTGAAGAACATGCGATCTGCAGTTCGGGAACTGGATTTGTCAGTCAGTGCCCGCGGCGTCTCATGCTCGAATTCCTGCAGCTCGAGATTCCCAGGGACGATGTCCAGTCCCGTGAAATACGTCTTCTGAATGATGTTTTTGAGTGGCCGCTGCTGGTCGTATCGGATGGCCCCGTAGATCGTGTCGTTCGGGTCCAGATCGAATTCAGGTTGGATGCCAAAAAGTGCGGACAATGAGGCCTGAGGATCGAGGTCAACGGCAAGGACCCGATAGCCGCGCAAGGTCAGGTACTGAGCCAGATGGGCACTGGTTGTCGTCTTTCCGGAGCCACCCTTGAAGTTGGTGACCGCTAGCACCTGAAGGTGTTGACCAGTTTCTCGCCGACGCAAGTAGCTTTTTTTGCTCTTGCCCAAGTGATCGCGAATCGCGTGAATTTGCTCCAGCGAATAGAGTCGTCGTCCTGCCGCGTTCTTTTCAGCTTCAGGAATAACCCCGTCGAGAACCAACGTTCTCAGATAGGCGTCCGAAATGCCGATTAGATTGGCAGCTTCTCCGGCCATGAAACGCCGGAGCTCTTTCTGGGCCGTCGGAGGGAAAGCCCGAGCCCGCAATTGCTGCAACTGGGCCGACAAAATATCAGCGTCGCCTTCGATAAGACGTGTCAGCGACTTCTGCGTCGGCTCCGGTTGGATTTCCAGAATGCTGGTATCGGGCATTAAAAACGCTCAAATGGGTTTTTCCGTGAATTAAGCGTTAGGATGCATTGAGTCTTACGAGTCGTCAACGATTAAAGGGTTAACGAAACCTTAACAAAATAAGCGGTCGCTGATATCACGACCGATGGTTCTCAGCTGAGAACTTTGAACTTTCCCTGGTCAATTACAGTCAATACTGCGGCTTGGCGGTGAAGCAAAGGAACTGCGGCCGATGACGATGCGGGCGAGCTTCAGCTAGATCTCCGGCGCCACCACTGGGCAAATCATGTCGGACGGGCCACGATCGATCTCCCCCGCGCCAGTCAGTTTACGGATGTAGGCTTTAAATGGAGCGACCGCCGTCAGGCAATATCCACCAAAGCCTTTGCGAGAGCGCCTACGGTCATCACCTCAACGCCATCCTTGAGGGGGAAGCCTTCGGCACCCGGATACACGATAAGACGCCGCTCTGGCTCGACGTCTTCACAGGCCAAGTGAAAGCCCTTTTCAATCTTCGGGGCCAGGTTACGTTTGATTTCAATTGCCCAGGGGCGGTTGCCAGGCGCAGCAAGAAGCAGATCGATCTCGGCGCCGGCCGATGTTCGATAGAAACTTGCCGTTGTGCGAGCGGGCACGACGGAGAGAAGGTTTTCGATGACGTACCCCTCCCAACTGGCGCCGACGACCGGGTGCCCCGAAAGGTCGTTGAGATCTTCGATACCCAGCAGCGCATGCACAATGCCACTGTCGCGCACATAGACTTTGGGCGATTTGACCAGCCTCTTGCCGGTATTGGCGTGGAAGGGTGGCAGTC
>Ga0209952_1000507_pt1 | contig 56813 bp, 48 predicted proteins | sample ThiBiot_750_biof_2_FD_183951 | JGI IMG/M metagenome (GOLD analysis project Ga0209952, IMG submission 183951) | Wastewater bioreactor microbial communities from Cape Town, South Africa - Thiocy_cont_750_biof (SPAdes) | ecosystem: Engineered > Bioreactor > Thiocyanate-remediating >...
TGTGCATCGACAGAATGACGAAATCCACCGCCGGTCCCGGATGCCCGGATGTCGATAGTGGCGCGTACATCGTCCAGCCGGTGCCGGCGCCGATCGATCCGGGCTCACCCTCCATGAACAGCGAGATGATCAGCAGGGCGAACGATACCGGCAGCAACCAGAACGAGATGTTGTTCATGCGCGGGAACGCCATGTCCGGCGCGCCGATCATCAGTGGCACGAACCAGTTGCCGAACCCGCCCATCAGCGCCGGCATCAACGTGAAGAAGATCATGATCAGGCCATGGCCGGTCACGAACACGTTGTAGGTGTGAGGGTTGCTGAAGATCTCCATGCCGGGATACTGCAGCTCCGCGCGGATGGCGACGGAGAATGCCGCACCGATCAGCCCGGCACAGATCGAAAACACGAAGTACATCGTGCCGATGTCTTTGTGATTGGTTGAGTAGAGGTAGCGGCGCCAGCCGGTCGGATGATTATGAGCCAGGTGGCCATCGGGGAGAGTATCGGTAGTCGCCATTTTTCTTTCACCCACGGCGAGCCGCCACGCATCTGCGAGCCAAGGGCGGCACTCGGCCGCGACTTTGGATCGTCAGTTCAAGTCAGTCGCCAATGCGAGTCACGGACCAAAGCCGTCGCTGCCAATGCAGCAACGATCTTCGCGCCCCCGATGTGACATTCGTGATGCTTGCTGACGTTGCGGTGTTGCCTCGTTGCTCGCCCATGCACGCGCCGCAGTCGTGACAGAGGCAAATGTCCGGCAGCTAACAAAACGCTTGTAACGTCAGCTCACGGCCTGACGGGGCGCTGCTGCCAACTTCATTTCTGGTCTCTTCGCCGTTATTTACAAGCGAGAAATATCGAAGCTGAGCATCGGTAATGCTGATGTAATGATGTCGCCGCTGCGCGCTTAAATCGCTGAAAAATTCGATATTATAAACCGGTCTTGCTGGCGACGGCATGCATGATCTCGATCGCATTGCCGAACGTTTCGGTATCGTGCTCCATCGGGTAGGCGACATAGGCCGGCAGGAAAAAATCCGGAGCTCCCTCGACGACGTGAAGCTTCCTGGCGTCGAGATGCGGTTGCACGATCCGCATCGGAAAGTAGCCGGAGCCGCCGTTGCGCAGCACGTGTTGCAAGCCCAGCCATCCGATGTTGGCGGTGAGTGAGGGGCCGCCGAAATTGGGGAAGCAGGCATTATGCCGTGCGTAGAACTCCGGCCCCCATTCGACATAAATATAGCCGGGCTGCGGCCCGGGGGCGCTGCGAGGCTCGGTCGACACCATGATCAATCGTTCGTCGAACAGCTTTTCGACCTTGAGACCGGGGCGGCTTTGCGGGGTATAGAGCACGCCGATATCGATACGGCCTTCGATCAGTGCCCGCATGATTTCAGCGTCGAGCCCGCTCTCCGCGCGAATGGCGATGCTCGGACTGCTCTGGTGCATCAGGGGCAGCCATTGCAGCAGAAATTCCTCCCATAGTCCGATCCGGCCGCCGACCGCGAGCGTGCCGCTGAATCCTTTCGGGATGCCGATATCGTGGCGCGCCTGTTCGACGGTGCGTACCAGCATCGAGGCATGGCGCTGAAACTGGCGTCCGGCCGATGTGAGGGTTGTGCCGGCTTTATTCCGAACGAACAATATGCAGCCGAGGTAGCTCTCGAGGGTATGAATTCGCGTGCTGATTGTCGATTGGCTGACGTGCAACTGATCCGCGGCGCTGACAAAGTTTCCTGCCGCAACGACCGCCAAGAAGGTTCTTGCAAGCTCGGTATCCATACTAAAGCACCAGGTGATTATATCGATAGTGCAGATATCAAGAACCATTATTATTCGGTTGTCAAAACCAATTATGGAACTAGGTTTTATGTGAACCCTGATCCCGCAATGAGCAGGGGCAGGGCGCGTAAGGAGAGTTCGCCCTCCGGAGGAGTTCGCGATGTTGATTACGCTGTTGGTTCTTCTTGTCGTTTATGCCGCGCTCATGGCGATGCCTTCCACCCTGGCGGTTCGGCGCGCCGCGACGGTTCGTATCGGGCGCCACATCCCCCATCGTCACGGGCACGGCGAGGCTTGAATCGCCCGGACGCCTGCCAGGACAGGTTGCCGCCAAGATTGGTCGCCGTCAGGGTTGGTTACCGCAAGGGCAGGTGACGTCCAAGACGGGTGCCGGCCAAGGTGACTTCCAAGACAGGTGCCTGCTAAGTCAGGTTCCGGCAAAGACAGGGGCCCGGTGAGGAGATCCGCTGCAAGACCCGCGAACGATATTGGGTGTGTGAGGCTGCCGTGCCTGCCCGGCGTCGCGCAGATGTGATTTGAGAACTGGCGGCCCATCCATGTCCTCTGCCGGGAACCTTTGTCGTTTCCAATCATCCGATGCATGACAAGGAGATTGGTCATGGAACAGGCATTCGACCTTCAAACGGATTATGGCGCGCTTGATGACGCGGAACTGGTTCGACGCGCCGTCGCCCGCGACGGCGGTGCCTTCCGAGCCATCATGAAAACCTATAATCGGCGCCTGTATCGCCTGGCGCGGGGTATCGTGCGTAACGATGCCGAGGCGGAAGACGTCGTGCAGGAAGCCTACTTTCGCGCCTTCACGCATCTCGGCGATTTTCGTGGCGATTCGTCGCTTGCAACCTGGCTGTCGCGGATCGCCATCAACGAAGCCCTCGGCCGGTTGCGGTCGCAGCGCCCCACCGTCGATCTGGTGACATTCGAGGCCCAGCGCACACCGGCCGAAATCATTCGGTTTCCCCTCACGTCGAAGTCCGACGATCCGGAACAAACGATGGCACAACGTCAAATCCTGCAACTGGTCGAGGAAGCCACCGACAAATTGCCCGAGGTCTATCGTGTCGTGTTCATCACGCGCGTCATCGAGGGGATGAGCGTCGAGGAGACCGCCGAGATTCTCAATTTGCGGCCGGAGACCGTGAAGACCCGGCTGCATCGCGCCCGCCGACTGGTCCGCGAGCAGCTCGACAAGCAGATCGGCCCGGTGCTGATGGATGCTTTCCCGTTTGCCGGCCGTCGCTGCGAACGCGTGACGACCACCGTATTGCGTCGGTTAGGATTACCTGACTGAACGTTCCGCTCGTGATTTCAGCCCATCGTCCGGACCGGACAGGACGCGGCGCTCGCCGGCCGCAGGAGACATTTCTATGAGTTCGAACCTGCGCGCGCTTGAAAAACTGGAGACGCAGCCGATCGATGAGCCGCGCCCCAGCCGCGCCGAAGTCGAAGCCGCGGTTCGGACGATGATCCGCTGGGCCGGCGACGATCCTGATCGCGAGGGCCTGCAGGAAACTCCGGCGCGGGTCACGCGCGCCTTCGAGGAATTCTTCGGCGGCTACGCGCAGGACCCGGCTGAATTCCTCGCGCGAACGTTCGAGGAGGTCGAAGGGTACGACGAGATGATCCTGTTGCGCGGCATCCGCTTCGAAAGTCATTGCGAACACCACATGGCGCCCGTGATCGGCCAGGCCTGGGTCGGCTACATTCCGGACGGCCGTGTCGTCGGCATCAGCAAGCTGGCGCGCGTGGTCGATGTTTTCGCCCGTCGCTTGCAGGTACAGGAAAAGATGACGGCGCAGATCGCCGATGCCATTGACCGCATCCTGAAACCGAAGGGCGTCGGCGTGGTTATCAAGGCCTCGCATCACTGCATGACCACGCGCGGCGTACATAAGCCGGATACCGATCTCGTCACCAGCCGCATGCTCGGATGTTTCCGCGACAATCCGCAGGCACGGCAGGAATTGTTGATGGCGGTGAACTCGCAACAGTGATCTGCTGGAGACGCGGCGGCGGGCCGTCGGGTTGGCGTTCTGGTTGAGGAGAAAGACATGTCACAGGATCAAGCCTCGGTGGCCGGCCCGGATCTGACGCTGGGCGTCGCGCTGGCCGATTTCCGGGATGGCAAGCTGTCGGGGCATGTCGGCGAGCAGGAAGTCCTGCTGGTGCAGTCGGGCGCCGATATCTTCGCCATCGACGCGCATTGCAGTCACTATCACGGGCCGCTGGCCGATGGCCTCGTCGTTGGCGACAGCATCCGCTGCCCCTGGCATCACGCCTGCTTCAGCCTGCGCAGCGGCGAGGCGACCTGTGCTCCCGCATTCAGCGCACTCTCGGTCTGGCGCGTCGAGCGCAAAGGCGATCGCGTTGTGGTGCGTGACAAAGCGGCAGCGGAGGATCGACACCCGGCGCTTCCGGAGAATCCCGCGCGGATCGTTATCGTCGGCGGGGGCGCGGCCGGCTTCGCTGCCGCCGAGATGCTGCGCCGAAAGCAATACGCCGGCAGCATCGTGATGCTGAGCAGCGAGGCTGCGGCGCCGGTCGATCGCCCCAACCTGTCGAAGGACTACTTGGCCGGCAGTGCGCCCGAAGACTGGCTGCCGCTGCGGTCGGATGATTTCTACCGCGACGCGAAGATCGATCTGCGTCTCGGTGTCGAGGTGACATCGATCGACACCAGGCAGCATCATGTTGTGATTTCGAACGGCGACACGGTGCCCTACGATCGGCTGTTGCTTGCCACCGGCGCCGAGCCGGTGCGCCTGCCGATCCCGGGAGCAGGTCAAGCGCAAGTCCACACCTTGCGCTCGCTGGCCGATTGCCGCGCCATCATCGCAGCGGCTGACGGTGCCAAACGCGCATTGGTGATCGGCGCCAGCTTCATTGGCCTCGAGGTTGCGGCGTCGCTGCGCGCGCGGGATATCGAAGTGCACGTCGTGGCGCCGGAGCGCCGGCCGATGGAGCGTGTGCTGGGTGAGAAGATGGGCGATTTCGTCCGTGCCCTGCACGAAGAACACGGCGTTGTCTTTCACCTCGAAGACACCGTCGCCAGTCTTGATGGCAATCGGGCGACGCTCAAGAGCGGTACTGTGATCGAAGCCGACGTTGTGGTGGCGGGCGTCGGCGTGCGGCCGCGTCTCGATCTGGCTGAGCGCGCTGGCCTGAAGCTCGATCGCGGCGTGCAGGTGAATGCCTGCCTGCAGTCGAGCGTTGCGGAAATTTATGCCGCCGGCGATATCGCGCGCTGGCCCGATCCGCATAGCGGCGAGAACATTCGGGTCGAGCATTGGGCAGTTGCCGAACGCCAGGGCCAAACCGCGGCGCTGAACATGCTGGGGCACAACGTCAGGTTCGACGCCGTGCCGTTCTTCTGGAGTCAGCACTATGACATTCCGATCAACTATGTCGGACATGCCGAGCGTTGGGACGAGATCGCCATCGAAGGCAGCATTGCCGATAAAGACTGTCTGATCCGCTACAAGCAACGCGGACGTGTGCTTGCGGTCGCGTCGATCTTCCGCGATCTCGCCAGCCTCGAGGCGGAACTGGAAATGGAACGCGCGGTCGTCGCCGCGGCCTGAATCCGCCACCAATAATTATCTCGGGAACCTTCCTCTGCACGACGCATCCAATCGACATTAACAGCGTCAGTCAGATCGGCGCCGCAGCGGTGTCGGTTACAGGAGGATCATATGTTCGTTCGTTTGAGCGCGGCCATTGCCGCGGTCTGTTTGCTGAGCAGCCCATCGTTTGCGCAGAACGCCAAGCCAACCGACCCGCAGATTGCGCATATCGCCTATACCGCCGGCGTCATCGATGTCACCGCGGCCAAGCAGGCGATCAAGAAATCGAAGAATAAGGAGGTCATCGCATTCGCCAAGGACATGGTCCGCGATCATGAAGCGGTCAACAAGCAGGCCCTGGCACTGGTCAAGAAGCTCAAGGTTACGCCGGAAGATAACGACACCAGCCGCAGTCTGGCGAAGTCGGCCACCGAAAAGCAGGCTGAACTGGCCAAGTTGAAGGGCGCTGCCTACGACAGGGCCTACGCTGCCAACGAAGTCGCTTACCACAAGGCAGTCATCGGCGCGCTCGACACCTTGCTGATACCGTCAGCCTCCAACGCCGAACTGAAGAGCCTGTTGCAGACCGGCACCAAGATCTTCCAGGGCCATCTCGAACATGCCGAGCACGTCGCGGCTGACTTGAAGTAGGGGTACGCCAGATGCTGCCGGGACTGAAATCTTTCGCGGTTCTCAGTGTTGTGTTGGCCGCGTGGGGTTCGGTCCCGGCGCAGGCCGATACTATTCGTGTGAACATTGACAAGCTGGTGTTCGATCCGCCGAACATCACGGCCAAGGTTGGCGATACGATCGAGTGGGTGAACGCCGACATTCTGGCGCACACCGCAACCGTCAAGGGAGATTGGGATGTCATGATCCCACCCAAGAAGACGGTCAGCTATGTGCTCAAGAAGGCTGGCGACGTCGAATATTACTGCCGGTTTCATCCAAACATGAAAGGCAGGATTGCCGTCGCTCCAAAGTGAGGGAACGGCGGCCGCACCGCGCTATGGCATTTTCGAGCGTGGTGGAGACGGGCTCGCGCCAGGAAAATGCTATGGCGCCGGGCACTCGGAATCAGCGCGCGGGTGACGATCGAACATGTGACAATGTCGAGCGTTACTTCGCGGCGGATTTTGCCGCACGGGGTTTACTGGCGGTGACGCTACCGAGCAGCACTTCCCGCAACACGATGGCATGAGTGTGTTGGGTGTCGTGGCCGGCATAGACCAGCGTGATAGGACCAGTCTGGGCGAGCGCCCGTAACGCTTCGAGCTGGTCCTTTTTGTCTTTGAGTTCGGCGCGGTAGCGGCGGCCGAATTCGACCCAGCGTTCGGGATCGTGCGCATACCATTTGCGCAACTCCGTGCTGGGAGCCGTCTCCTTGGACCATTGGTCGATGGCGGCGGCCTTCTTGGTCAGCCCACGCGGCCAGAGACGGTCGACCAGAATACGAACGCCGTCGGCAAGGTCGGGTGCTTCGTAGGCGCGTTTCAAGGCGACGTTGGCGGGCAGGATTTTTGGGCTCATTGGTTGACCCTCGCTGAATAGAGCGCTTTCAAGCGAAGTGGATACCGGTTCGCGTGAAGAAAACGCGTCAAATCAAAATCATAGAGTCCCGGTTCTGCCTTCAGCAGAACCGAAAGGACTCTACCTCGCAATTCCGAACCGGGCTGCGGGTTCGCCATTCTCGCCCTTCGACAGCATTAAGCAACCGAGACGTATCGATATCAAAATTCCATGAATCAGATTCTAGAGCTTGAGCGATCGTAACCGCAACGCGTTGCCGATGACGCTGACCGACGACAGGGCCATCGCCGCGGCTGCGACGATCGGCGACAGCAACAAGCCGAACACCGGGTAGAGGATGCCAGCCGCGATCGGCACGCCAGCCGCATTGTAGACGAATGCGAACAGCAGATTCTGGCGGATGTTGCTCATTGTCGCCTGCGACAGTTGGCGGGCCTGCACGATGCCGCCGAGATCGCCCTTCAGCAACGTGATCGCGGCGCTTTCCATCGCCACGTCGGTGCCGGTTCCCATGGCGATGCCGACGTCGGCCGCAGCCAGCGCCGGCGCATCGTTGACGCCATCCCCGGCCATCGCGACGATATGGCCTTCGCTGCGCAATTTGGCGACGATGGAGCCCTTGCGCTCCGGCAATACTTCGGCTTCCACGTCGGCAATGCCGAGCTTCGCTGCGACGGCTCGTGCGGTCGTGTGGTTATCGCCGGTCAGCATGATCACCTTGATGCCGGCGGCCTTCAGCGCCTTCAGCGCATTCGGGGTCGACGCCTTTACCGGGTCAGCAATGGCGATGATGCCGGCCAGTGCGCCATCGACCGCAACATTGATCACGGTCGCGCCGTCCTGACGCAACTGCTCGGCCTCGGTGGCGAGTGCGTCGATCTTCACGCCGTGCTCATCGAGGAACGCGGCATTACCAAGCAAGACGTGGCGGCCATCGATCCGGCCGAGCGCGCCCTTGCCGGTTGGCGAATCGAAATCCTCCACCCGCCCCAGCGTGAGGTGCTTGTCCTTTGCGGCTTGAACGATCGCGTCCGCCAAGGGGTGCTCGCTGGCGCGTTCGACACCCGCCGCGAGGCGCAGCAACTCATTCTGGTCGAAGCCGGTGACGGTGCGCAGCGCAACCACCGCCGGCCTGCCTTCGGTGAGCGTGCCGGTCTTGTCGACCACGAGCGTATCGACCCTCTCCATGCGCTCCAGCGCTTCGGCATTCTTCACCAGCAGTCCGGTACGGGCGGCGCGGCCGACGCCGACCATGATCGACATCGGCGTGGCGAGGCCCAACGCGCAAGGGCAGGCGATAATCAGCACGCTGACCGCCGCGACGATGCCGAAGCTCAGGCGTGGTTCCGGTCCGGCGATCGCCCATGCGGCGAAGGCCATTACCGCGGCGGCCATCACGGCCGGCACGAACCAGCCGGCGACGCGGTCGGCCAATCTCTGAATCGGCGCGCGGGAACGCTGTGCCTGCGCCACCATCTGGACGATCTGCGACAGCAGCGTGTCGCGGCCGACCTTCTCGGCCCTCATGACGAAGCTGCCCGAGCGGTTCAGTGCGCCGGCGATGACCGTGGCGCCGACATCCTTGCTGACCGGCATCGATTCACCGGTCACGAGCGATTCGTCGATGCTTGAACGTCCCTCGGTCACGATGCCGTCGACCGGAATCTTTTCGCCGGGGCGGACGCGCAACAGGTCGCCGGCGTGAAGGCTGTCGATCTCAACTTCGCGTTCGCTACCGTCCGCGCCAACCAGACGCGCGGTTTTCGGCGCCAGGGCCAGCAACGCCTTGATCGCGCCGGACGTCGCATCGCGTGCGCGCAACTCCAGCATCTGGCCAAGCAGCACCAGCACGGTGATGACAGCGGCGGCCTCGAAATAGACCGCAACCGAGCCATCATGACCGCGAAACGCGGCGGGAAACACCTGTGGCGCCAGCGTTGCGACAAGACTGTAGAGATAGGCGACGCCAGTGCCCATCGCGATTAGCGTGAACATGTTCAGGTTGCGCGTTTGCAGCGATTGCCAGCCGCGCACGAAGAACGGCCAGCCGGCCCAAAGCACAACGGGCGTGGCGAAGGCCAGTTGAATCCAGCCCGACAGTTTCGGATCGATCAGGCTGTGGCCGACAAGGTGCGCGCCCATGTCGAGGATGATTACCGGCGCCGCCAGCGCAAGGCCGATCCAGAATCGCCGAGTCATATCGGCAAGCTCATGGTTCGGTGCGTCGTCGAGCGTCACCACGTCGGGCTCGAGCGCCATGCCGCAGATCGGACAACTGCCGGGGCCGACTTGCCGAATCTCCGGATGCATCGGGCAGGTATAGATCGTGCCCTCGGGCACATCGTCCTGTCTCGGCTTCGGCGCGAGATAGCGTTCCGGATCGCCGGCGAACTTGGTGCGGCAGCCGGCGGAGCAGAAGTGGTAGGTTCGGTGGTTGTGCTCGAAGACGTGTTTGCGGGTCGTGGGGTCGACGCGCATGCCACAAACCGGATCGATCACGCGGCCATCGTCGGGAGGCGTATCCGAGCCGCCGGTGTGATGGGCATGACCGTGGTGGGAATGGTCGTCGTGAGCGTGATGATGCGGGTGGCCTTGTTGATTGTGTCGGTCGCCTGTGCCGCCGCAGCAGGAAGACACCGGGACGGATGGAGCTGTCGTATGAGCGTTGCCGCCACAGCATGACGACGTTGTGACCGGTGTTGGCGCGGTGACGGGTTGCGCGTGCTGGCCGCAGCAGGCCCCCTGTGTTTTGCCGTTGGCCATGGCCTCTTCTCTCGACATGCTCGGTCCCGATCGTGACTTGATTTGTATACCCTATGGGGGTATATATCCGGCATGCGAAAAGATATCAAGACGTCGTTGGCCAAGCGCTTGAACAGGGTTGAGGGCCAGGTGCGCGGGCTGTCGCGCATGGTCGAGGAAGACCGCTACTGCATCGACATCGTGACGCAGATTTCAGCAGTGCGTGCGGCCTTGCGGCGCGTCGAGGAAGAAATTCTGCGCGATCACGTCAGCCATTGCGTCGAGCACGCGATCCGCAGCGGCGACAAGGCGGACCAGCGCGCCAAGATCGCGGAGCTGATGGCGGTCATCGGCCGCGCCGAACGGTAGACTGGATGACCCGTCGTTGAGGTGAGCAAAAGCAACACTGTTGCGGTCGCTGGCCGTGCTGAAAGCAGAGCTTTCGGCCGACGAGGCAACTGCGTTGCCGCGACCGGGATGCTAACCTGATCTGCCCTCATTCGTCATCTGCCCTCATTCGTCAATGATCGAGGATGAGATGATTTGCCCGAAGTTCGAACTGACTCACTTGACCGGGTTGCGGAATGGCGTCGCATCATCCGCGCTTCCGCAACCACGATTGGGCGCAGGCTGAACAAATCACCGGAACTGCGGCTCTCGTAGTTGCCGCGCGCAAGCATGTTTCCGCGCGCAACTGATCTGGTTGAGGTGCCGGGAGGGGGTGTGCCTGTCTGGCAGCCGTACTGACCGACGACGTGCCGGCCGCCGTCGTCGCGATAAGGACGTGAGGCCCGAAACCGTGCGTGCCGAATTCATCTCGAGCAGACCCGCCTAAGTCCCGTCGATTCCATCGCGTGTTTCGCGGCCACTTGACTTCAATTTACTTTGTATACATAGTCGGCGGAATTGGAAATGGAAACGTTATCGCTTGGGAGGGGATAGATGAGAAAGTCGATCTGGCGAGCCTTCGGGTTCGCCGCACTTTTTGCGTTCGTGTCGCTTGCTCAACCTGCACTGGCGCAGGTCAAAGACAACGTATTCAAGCTCGGCATCGTGACCTTCATGTCCGGTCCCGGAGCGGAATCTTTCGGCGCGCCGAGTTGGTATGCCGCACAGCGGCTGGTCCAGGCGCTGAACGAGGGCGGGCAGGTGCCGGCGCCTTATGACAAGGTCGGCTTCGGTGGTCTCAAGGTCGACATCAGCGTTATCGACGAGAGCGGTGGCACGACCAAGCAGGTGCAGGATCTCCGTAACGCGTATCAGCGCGACGGATATGATGCGATCATCGGCTATATCTCGTCGAGCAATTGCCTCGCGGCCGCGCCTGTCGCCGAGGAGCTGAAGAAGCTTTTGATCCTGTTCGATTGCGGCACGCCGCGGATCTTCGAGGACGGAAACTATCAGTATGTTTTCCGGAATTCGTCGCATGCGACGATGGATAACGTCGCGCTCGTTCGTTACCTGCAGAAGCGCCACATCAAGGTCGATACGGCGGCCGGCATCAATCCCGACTACGCTTATGGACGCGACAACTGGAAGGACTTCATTCAAAGCCTGCAGAAGGTCAGCAAGGATACCAAGGTCGGGGCCGAGTTGTGGCCGAAGCTTGGTGCCGGGCAGTATGGGACGGAAATCTCTGCCTTGCAGCAGACGAACCCGAGCATCATCCACACCAGCCTGTGGGGTGGCGACCTGCAAGCGTTCATTTTGCAGTCGGCGCCGCGGGGTCTGTTCAAGGGTCGGGAAGTTGTCATCATGGCCGGAGATCACGTTCTCCATGCCTTGGGCAAGCGCATGCCGGAAGGCGTAATCATCGGCGCACGTGGCGTCGGCGGCCCGTTTGCCGTGAAGAGTGCCCTGAACGATTGGCTGATTGGCAGCACCCAGAAGCACGAACCCGGTGTGATGCCCAGTCAGGGACACTACCGCATGACGCAATCGGTTCTCGGGCTCAAGGCGGCGGTTGAGAAGGCGATGGCCGCGAACGGCAACAAGAAGCCGACGACCGAACAGATCGCCGCGGCTTTGACGGGCCTTGAGTGGGATACGCCGTCCGGCAAGATCAAGATGGCGCTCGGCAACGGTCATCAGGCAATTCAGGCCAACGCCATCGGCCGGACGAAATGGGATCCGCAACGCAATGCCATGACCGTGACCGATGTCGAAACCTTTGCCGCGGAATGCGTGAACCCGCCACCGGGCATCAAATCGGAAGCCTGGATCGCGCAGGGCTTCCCTGGAGCCAAATGTAACTAGTGTCCTGAATCCGAAGTTCGCCTCATTATACAGCGTTCACTTTCGCGAGCCACGGATTCCCAAGGACATTATCAAACCTATGATTCTAGTGTGGATCAGGTTCAAAAGTTCGCTTGAAGGACCCGAGACAATGAAGCGAACTCTTGAACCACCACGCTAGCGAGCTATCCGTCTGGCCGGCGCCGTGATGGCGCCGGCGGGAGCGGAGCGCTGCGGTGATGTCCGTCGCGTTCCGATGTCGCAACCCGGTATGAAGGCCGCCAGATCTTGGAACTCGTCACCACCATCCTTATCGACGGCTTGATCGATGCGTCATGGATATTCATCGTCGCGGTCGGGCTAACGTTGATCTTCGGCGTGCTCAATATTCTCAATATTGCGCACGGCAACTTCTATGCGATCGGCGCCTATGCCGCGGCAAATGCTGTCGGCATCTACTATTCGGGATCGGAGGCTTATCCGCCGATGCTTGGCCTCGTGGCGATGACGGTCGCCGCGCTGGCGGTTGCGGTGGTGCTCGGACCGCTGCTCGAACGCGGCCTGCTTCGCTTCTTCTATCACCGCGATGAAATCGTTCTGGTGCTCGTCACCTATGCGTTGTTCCTGATCCTTGAAGATGCAACCAAGCTGATCTGGGGCGTTAATCCGTATTACGCTTACGAACCGTACAGTCTGTTCGGCACCGTCAGCATCGGGAAGCTGGATTACGTCGGTTACGATTTCTTCCTGATCGGCCTCGCGGTCGTCATCGGCATTCTGTTGTGGCTCGGTCTGAACCGGACCAGGAGCGGAAAGGTGGTACTGGCGGTCATCCACGACCGCGAGATGAGCAGTGCCGCCGGTGTGAATGTGACCAAGATATTCGTTATCTCCTTTACGATCGGGGTGTTTCTGGCTGCGTTGGGCGGAGCATTCACAGCGCCGAAGATTTCGGTGCAGCCCGGCCTTGCCGTCATGGTGGTGCTGTTCAGCTTCGCTGTGGCGGTGATCGGCGGCCTTGGTAGCATCGAAGGTGCGGCGATCGCATCGCTGATCGTCGGAATCGCGCGGGCCCTTGCCATTCATCTGGCGCCCTGGGCCGAACTTTTCATCGTTTATCTCGCGATGGCGCTGATGCTCGCGGTGCGTCCGCAGGGTATCTTCAGTCCAACCGCGCTTCGGAAAATCTGACCATGCGGTCGCGTTTCATGGTGTTGGTTTTGGCGGGCGTCACCCTCGCCATCCTCGTTGCGCTGGGCGAGGTATTGCCCAGCTGGAGCATTTTCCTTCTCGTCACCGCGGCCGCCAAGGGACTCGCCGCGCTCGGGCTCGTTCTTGTCGTCCGGTCGGGGTTGCTTTCGTTCGGGCAGGGCTTGTTCTATTGCGCGGGCGGCTATGGCGCCGGCCTTCTCATGCTGTGGGGCGGCATAACCGACATGACGTTGCTGGTTCTGGCCGGCGGCGTGGTCGCGCTGCTATTCGGATTGCTGACGGCGCCGTTGCTGGCGAGCTATCGCGGAATCTTTTTCGCGACATTGACGCTGGCGCTCTCCATGCTCATGCATGGTGCATTGACCAAGGCGGATTTCCTGGGCGGATCGGACGGGCTCAATCTGCATTCGCCGACCCTCTTCGGCATGCGGCCGGCATCTGCCGCGGAAGCGGTCTATATGCTCTACCTGTTCTCGAGCGTCCTGGTCGTTGTGGTCGCGGTCGCCTGCCGGCTTCATTTCGATTCCCTGCGTGGCCTCCTTTCGCTGGCGACGCGTGACAATGAGATACGGGTGGAATATCTCGGCGCGTCGGTCAGCCGGGTGATTTCGGAAAATTTCATCGCCGCCGCATTTCTCGGTGGGGTGGGCGGTGCCCTCAATGCGATCGCGGTCGGCCATATCGATCCGGAGCTTGCTTTCTGGACGACGTCCGGTGAATTCGTTTTCGTTGCCATTCTGAGCGGCTATCTCAGTGTCGGAGCAGTCTTCGCATCTTCGATCCTGCTGGAACTGATCCGCTCGTTTTCAAGTCAATACTTTCCAAATGCGTGGCAGATGTCCCTGGGCATCTTCATGCTCGCGTCGATCCTGTTTCTGCCGAACGGCATCGGGGGCCTGATCGTGAGACGCAAGGAGCGCGATTCCGAAAAGGATCCGGCATGACGGTGGTTTTGGAAGCGAAGCAGCTCAACAAGTCGTTTGGCTCGGTGGTCGCGGCGCGCGATATCAGCGTGGTTGTGAATCGGTCCGAGCGTCTCGGCCTCATCGGCACCAACGGCGCCGGAAAAACGACCTTCGTGAATATCGTGACCGGCTATATCAAGCCCGACACCGGAAACGTTTGCCTGGAGGGGCGGGACATCACTGGCCACACCCCGCGCTCGATTACGCGGGCAGGCGTCTGCCGCTCGTTTCAGGTGCCGCAATTGTTCCTGACCCTGACGACGGCACAAAGCCTTGCGGTGGCGTTTGGCATTGCCGATGGTCGGGCGTTCTCTCCTGAAGCGTCGATTGATGCGGAGATGGAGAGGAAGGTCGAGGATATGCTCGAGCGGTTCCGTTTGACCGGCTACCGCAACCGGGTCGTGGCGGAGCTTCCCGGCGGGGTGCGTAAATTGATTGATATCGCGATCGCCGTGACCCGCACGCCCAAGGTGCTTCTGCTGGACGAGCCGACCAGCGGTGTCGCCGTCGAGGAAAAATTTGCCCTGATGGACATTGTGATGTCTGCGCTCGGCAGCGACGTCACCGTGCTCTTCGTTGAGCACGATATGGATATCGTGTCGCGCTATGCACAGCGCGTCCTGGCGTTCTACGACGGAAAGATCATCGCGGACGACCTTCCCGAGACGGTGTTCGCGAACCAAACGGTAAGGACCCACATCACCGGGACGGCGAACTGACGATGCTCGAAGCAAACTCGCTATATGTCTCCATCAAGTCGGTGGAAATCCTGCGCGGCATCAATATCCGGGTTGGTGAAGGGGAGATGGTGGGCCTGGTCGGCCGCAATGGTGCCGGCAAGACGACAGCCATGCGTGCGCTGATGGGAATCCTGCCGCTGCGACAGGGGAGCGTCGTCTTTCAAGGCCGCGACATCAATTCGTTCTCCTCCGACAAGCGGGCGGCGCTCGGCATCGGATATATGCCGGAAGATCGTCGGCTGGTCCCTCAATTGACGGTCGAGGAAAATGTCCTCCTGCCGGTGTGGGCGATGAAGCATCTCGATGCCGCCGAGCGATTGAAGATCGCCTACGACTTTCTGCCCGAGGTCGCCACCATGCGGGACCGGCGCGCGCTTCTGCTCAGCGGCGGTCAGCAAAAGCTCGTGGCGCTTGCGCGTGCGATCGTCGCCGGCACGCGATTGTTGTTGTTGGATGAACCGTTCGAGGGCGTTGCGCCCGCGCTGTCGCAGCGTCTTTCGGAGGTGATCGGGGCGCTGCGCAGCGAGAAGCTTTCGGTGCTGATTGCCCAGTCCGACGCCAATCACTCCGCCAAGCTGCTCGATCGCAAGTACACGATCGAACGCGGCGCGAATGTTACTTAAGGCGTTCTCCGCGTTTGATGGAATTTGAGCCGGAATTCCACGATCTAGTGGGGAATATCGAATTCGAACAGGAAACTGTCGGAACGGTAGATTGTCAGTCCTGTGAGAATCGGCTCACGGCTCTTGTTGAGAGGCGTGAAGTAAATAAGGCCCATCGGGGTGCCGGCTTGCAACTGAAATAGATCGACGTGTTCCGCCGACAGGCCGGTCGCACCGAACTCGAAGCGGGATTCCAGCACTCGTATCCTGGCCTTTTCAAGCATCCGGAAAACGAACAGCTGGCCGATGTTGTCCTTGATCCGGTCGGCTATGTCCTCCGAATAGTAGAGGTAGTGCAAGCTGACCGGCTTTTGATCGGCATAAACGATCTTCTGATGCCGCCAGATTCGCGTATTGGGTTTGATCCTGAGCCGGCGAGCGGTTTCCTCGGTCGCTTTTATGCGCTCGTGACTCAATTCGAGAATCCGGGGAACGAATCCCGCCCGTGCGATTTCATCGCCGATCGACTGGTCGGTCTTGGCGGCCAGAACGCGATGAATGACCCCTTTCGCCTTGACGAAGACGCCACGGCCCTGCTCGCCGTGCACAAGCCCTTCGTAGGCGAGATCTCTCAAGGCTCGGCGAACCGAGATCGCGCTGACGCCGAACTCGTTGACGAGATCGTAGAGGCTCGGAAGCTTGGTGTTCGGCGGATATTGTCCCGAGGTAATGCGCTCGCGCAGTTTACTTGCGACGTCGCGATACAAGTAATCGCGCGCACCGCTCTTGGTACTTCTGGCTTTTCGTTCGTTCGTGGTTGTCATGACAACATGGTTCGAGGCTTGACTCGCCTGGCATCTTTGTATACAAACATTGCATGAGACGCGATCAAATTCCAACCGCGGCATGTGCCCGTATTGGTGCGTCGGTGGGCTCTGCTCTGTCAAGGGTAGAGCACGCGGAGGTCTGAAGTCCAGTTCGGCATCCCTGAAGCAATGATGAGGCGAGTGGCTGGATGTGTGCTCGCCCAAGTGAGGAAGCAGCGTGAGCAAATCCGTCGTCGAAACCGTCATCGATCAAGGTATCAACCGTTTTCTCGCGGATGGTGTCCATTACCGCGATCTCATGGATATTCGTAAGGCGGCGCCGGATTGGGCCGGCTGGCCCGCGACCTGGTCGAAGTGGGGCGAGGAAGCCGAGAAGCGGGGCGACAAGGCCAAAGGCAGGGACGAAAAGCTCACGGCCGCCACTGAGTATGCGCGCGCATCGCTGCTGCATCATTACAGCCAGTTTCTGTATTTTGGCGACATCAATGAAAAGAAGCGCTTTCACGATCGGAAGGTCGGAGCTTTCACGAAGGCGCTGGGTCTGTTCAATGCACCGTTCGAGCGCGTCGGCATTCCCTATGACGGCATCAAGATGGCTGCGTATCTTCGCCTTCCGCCCGGCGTGAAAAAGCCGCCTGTCGTTATTTTGCAGGGTGGCCTCGACACCACGAAAGAGGATTACCTGACGATCAACGATCACTGCATCAACCGTGGATTGGCAACGCTTGCGTTCGACGGTCCCGGGCAGGGCGAAACGGTGTTCGAACGGTGGTGGCCGACCGATTTCGAGAAATCTGTCATTGCCGTGATCGATTATCTCGAAACGCGCTCCGAGGTGGACAGTGGCCGTATCGGCGTCATTGGCCGCAGCATGGGCGGTTGTTACGCGCCGAAGGCGGCCGCGATCGACGATCGCATCAAGGCGCTATGCGCATGGGGCGTCATGTACCATATGCGCAATTTGAAGGATGTTCCCGAGCATACCAAGCAGGGGTTCATGTTCGTCACCAACAGCAAGTCCTATTCGGACTTGGAGCGGTTCTTCGAAACCGTCGACCTTGCGCCGTACGCGCCGAAGATCAAGTGCCCAACCCTGGTCGTGCATGGTGGCCTGGACGCGATCACCCCGCAGGACAACGCCGATCTCCTGCTCAAGGATCTGAAGCACGATGTCGAAACGATGATCTGGCCGGATAGCGTGCATTGCTGTCATGATAGATCGCATATTGTTCGCCCCGGAATGGCGGACTTTATGATGAGAAAGCTGTAGCCGGACTTTCGATTTTCATAGAGTGCACGTTATGCTCGGAGAGGCGGTCCCACGAAAAGAAGACATCCGGTTGATCACGGGTCGTGGCCTCTACGTTGAAGATGTGCAGTTGCCGGGGATGTGCTACGCGGCCTTCGTTCGCAGTCCTTATGCGCGTGCTGATGTTCTGAAGGTCGACAAGGAAGCCGCGCTCGCGGTGCCAGGCGTTATCGGCGTATTTGACGGTAGCGAATGGCCGGAATTGAGAGCGCGGCTCCCCGAACTGAATGGCTCGGTCACGCTGACGAGCCCATATATCGATCACATCAACATTCCGCATCATCATCTGTTTTCCCGCCGCGCAAGCTATGTGGGCGAGCAGGTTGCAGTGGTCGTTGCCGAATCGCCCTACGCTGCGGCGGATGGCGTCGCGGCGATCGAAGCCGAGTACCAGCCGTTGCCCGCGGTGGCGACCTGGCAGGCCGCGATGACGCCGAATGCGCCGCGGGTGCATGATGGATTTGACAACGTTGTTGCGCATCTCAAGCATCGGGTCGGCGATATCGAAGCGGCCTTCGCTGCCGCGGATATCGTGATCGAGCGTCGCCTCGAGACGCAAAGCCTCAAGTGCATGGCGATCGAATGCCGCGCGGTCGCCGCGCAGTGGGATACGACCACCGGCACTCTCAATGTCTGGACGACCGGCCAGTTCCCGTACATGACGAGAGGCACTGTCGCAGGTGTGCTCGGTTTGCCGGAAGAACAGGTTCGCGTGATCGCGCGTGATGTCGGCGGCGGCTTTGGTTTGAAGGGTGTGCTTTATGCCGAGGACGTGATTATTTCGGTTCTCGCCTACCATCTGCGCCGGCCGATCCGCTGGGCGGAAACGCGTAACGAGCACATGATTTCCTCGAACCACTCGGGGAATCAGGCGCACGATGTCCGCATCGCGGCAAAAAGCGACGGCACGGTCCTTGGTCTGGATCTCAAGCTCTACAAGGAAGTGGGCGCATACGATCACTTCGATATGATGCTTCAGATCAATACCGTCAATCACCTGACGACCCACTACAAAGTGCCGGCGCTGGAAATCGAGGGATGGGCGATCTCAACCAATACACCGCCGGGTTCTCCTTACCGTGGTGCGGGCCGCGTCGAAGCCGTGTTCACCATGGATCGCGTGCTTGATGCCATTGCCAGGGAAACCGGGCTTGATCCGCTCGAGGTCAGAAGCCGGAATATCGTCACGCCGGCGGATATGCCTTACCGCAATGGGCAAATCTATCGTGACGGCGTTCCGGTGGAGTATCACGATATCGACTTCCCGTTGCTTTTGAACAAAGCGGCGGCGTGCGTCGATTATCGTGGCTGGCGTGACCGGCAGAAGGATTTGCGCGCGCAAGGCCGTCATGTCGGAATAGGAATTGGCAGTTATGTCGAGGCGGGAGGGCTCGGGCCGTGCGAGGGCTCCACTGTAAAGATCGACGCTCAGGGCCGGATCTCGGTCTTTGTAGGTGTCAATTCGCAGGGGCAAGGTCATGAAACGACCCTCGCGCAGGTTTGTGCGCATGCGCTCGGCGCCAAATTCGAGGATGTCTCGGTCTTTGGCGGTGATACGCGGCTTATGAACTTCGGCTTCGGGACCGGTGCGAGCCGTGTTGCGGTCAATTCCGGAAACGCGGTGTTGCGTGCAACCGGCACGGTGCGCCGCAAGGTCACCAATCTGGCGTCACGGATACTTGGCTGCACCGAAGACGAGATCGTCATCAACGACAGCGTGGTCTCGGTCGCGGGCGCCCGGCAGAATTTCATGACGCTCGGCGAGCTGGCTGCCCGTTCGGTCAGGGATCGTCACATGATTGATCTCGGCGGTCCGGGCCTGAATGCGACGGAGTTCTTTTATCCGAACACCGTGGTCTGGGGCAGCGGGGTCAATATCGCCGTCGTCGAGGTTGATACGCAGACGGGGGCAGTCACGATCCTGAAATATGTCGTTGTCCACGACTGCGGGTTGCCCTTGAATCCGCTGGTGGTCGAAGGCCAGATTTCGGGCGGTTTCGCACAGGGGCTTGGTATCGCGCTTGGTGAGCGGCTCGTATTCGACGACGATGGCCAGGTTCTGACCGGAAGTTTGATGGATTATTTTATGCCCCGTGCGTCCGATGTCCCCGAGATCGAGATCGAGCACGTGGTATTCCCGACGAACGACAATCCGCTTGGCATCAAGTCGGTCGGTGAAAGCGCGCCGAATGCGCCCGGCGCGGCGTTGAGCGCGGCCATCGAGGATGCCCTTGAGGGCCGGATCAACATTACCAGTTTGCCGGTGACGCGAAGCAAGATTCTGACGGCATTGCGGACGATATGAAACATCAGGTTTCGATAACAGTAAACGGCACTCCGTATTCCCGGGACGTGGAGCCGCGCCTGCTTCTTGTCCATTTTCTGCGCGAGACATTACATCTGACCGGTACGCATGTCGGCTGCGATACCAGCCAGTGCGGGGCATGTACCGTGCGAATGAACGGCCAGGCGGTGAAGTCGTGCACCATTTTCGCGGTTCAGGCGAATGGCGCCGAAGTTACGACCGTCGAAGGGCTCGCCCAGTCGGGGGAACTGCACCCGATACAGGAAGCGTTCCACGAATGTCACGGTTTGCAGTGCGGATTTTGTACGCCCGGCATGATGATGGCAGTCACGCAGCTTCTCGATCGCTATCCCGAGCCGACCCTGGAGCAGATCAAGCATCAGCTCGACGGCAATATCTGCCGTTGCACCGGCTATCATAATATTATCAGCGCTGTTCAGGCCGCCGGCAAAAAGATTCGTGCCCGTGACGCGGCAACCGGGCTTTCGTAATGTTTCCAGCGGCGTTTGAATATCACCGGCCGACGACGCTCGATGAAGCCTTGGCTTTGCTCGACGAGTTCGGCGACAACGCCAAGTTGATGTCGGGCGGGCATAGCCTTATCCCCTCGATGAAATTGCGCCTCATTCAACCGGAGCATTTAATCGATCTCGGCTCCATCGATGCGTTAAAAGGAATCCGCCTCGAGGGCGATGCGGTTGTCGTCGGCGCCGCCACGACCCATTGGCAAGTGGAGTCGTCTGCCGAGGTCAAGGCTGCGCTGCCGTTGCTTTGTGAAGTCGCCGGCGTGATTGCCGACCCCCAGGTGCGTAACCGGGGTACGATGGGGGGCTCGCTGGCCAATTCCGACCCAGCCGCGGACTGGCCGGCGACCGCGGTCGCGCTCGATGCGGAGCTTGTATGCCGTAGCAAGTCGGGCGAGCGCCTCATCGAGGCGTCGGAGTGGTTTCAGGATTTGTTTGCGACCGCGCTCATGGATGGAGAAATTCTGTGTGCGATCCGCTTCAAACGTCTCCCGCCGCGCACGGCCGCAACCTACCAGAAATTGCCGCACCCGGCTTCTCGATTTGCGCTGGTCGGCGTCTCGGCTGCCGTTACGGTCGATGAGGCCGGGAACTGCATCAAGGCGCGGGTCGGTGTTACCGGTGTTCACAAGCACGCCGTCCATGCGCGTGCTGTCGAGCAGGCGCTTGCAGGCCAACCGTTCATTCCAGACGTCATTGCCTCAGCCGCGGCGGTCGCCGATCACGGCCTGGATATCGGAAGCGATATCCATTTTCTTGAAGAGGATCGCCGCGAACTTTGCCGGGCCTACGTCGAGCGTGCTCTGAAGCAGATTCATCAACGCCTGCTGGATGGCGACTTTCAGAGCAAATAGCGGAGTTCGGCCAGACCGGTTGGGCCAAACCGGTTGACCGGGACCAGGTCGGGCCATCACGTCGTCGATCCCCTCGCTGACGGTTACGGCAGTGGATCTAATCCCGTCGAGATAACGGCGCGCTCGCCGCGAGCCGTCAATACGGCTCACAGCGTGCTTTGTCCGGCCATTGCCCGTGGCGGCTGTATCCTTGAGCTGGTCGGGCGCATGCCTCGACCGCGTCGGCCATGGCATCGGAGGCCTGCCGCAAAAACGAGCCTGGCCTCAACAGCAGGGAATTGTCTTCACCGCAGGGGTCGGTTATTGCGGAGCGCGCTTTGACGTCGATCAGGCGAGCGCGTGCTTGCCCCATCGGACCGCATATTGGCGAGGCCATCTTGAAAATCACCAAGCTTCTCGTTGCGAACCGCTCGGAAATTGCCATCCGTGTATTCCGGGCGGCGAACGAACTGGGAATCCGGACCGTCGCGATCTGGGCGGAGGAAGACAAATATTCCCTGCATCGCTTCAAGGCCGACGAGAGCTATCAGGTTGGCCGTGGCCCGCATCTCGACAAGGAGATGGGGCCGATCGAGAGCTATTTGTCGATCGATGAGGTGATCCGGGTCGCCCAACTCGCGGGGGCCGACGCGATTCATCCGGGCTACGGCCTGTTGTCGGAAAGCCCGGAGTTTGCGGAGGCCTGCGCCGCCGCCGGCCTGATTTTCGTGGGACCGAAGCCAGAAACCATGCGCCGGCTCGGCAACAAGGTCGCCGCGCGCAATCTGGCGGTTGAAGTCGGCGTGCCGGTTGTCCCGGCGACCGATCCGCTGCCGGACGATATGGAAGCCGTCCAGGCGCTGGCTGCGACGGTCGGCTATCCGTTGATGCTGAAGGCATCATGGGGCGGCGGCGGGCGTGGCATGCGGGTCATCCGCACTTCGGCCGATCTCGTCAAGGAAGTGATGGAGGGCAAGCGCGAGGCGCGCGCAGCGTTCGGCAAGGACGAGGTCTATCTCGAAAAGCTGGTCGAGCGGGCGCGCCACATCGAGGTCCAGGTGCTCGGCGATACGCATGGCAATGTCGTCCACCTGTTCGAGCGCGATTGTTCGATCCAGCGGCGCAACCAGAAGGTGGTGGAGCGGGCGCCCGCGCCTTACCTGTCGCAGGATTTGCGCGATGAGCTTTGCGCCTATGCGCGAAAGCTTGCTGAAGCGACCGGTTATGTCGGCGCCGGTACGATCGAATTTCTGCAGGATGCCGACACCGGGAAATTCTACTTCATCGAAGTCAACCCGCGCATTCAGGTCGAGCATACCGTCACCGAGCAGGTGACTGGCATCGATATCGTCAAGGCGCAGATCCGCATTATCGAAGGGCAGGCGATCGGTGATCCCGAGTCCGGCGTCCCCGCGCAGCGCGATATTCACCTCAACGGGCACGCGCTACAGTGTCGGATCACCACCGAAGACCCCGAGCAGAATTTCATTCCGGATTATGGCCGCATCACCGCCTATCGCGGCGCGACCGGCTTCGGCATTCGTCTCGACGGCGGCACGGCCTATTCGGGTGCTGTCATCACCCGGTACTATGATCCGCTTCTGGAGAAAATCACCGCATGGGCGCCCAGCGCCGATGAGGCGATCGCGCGAATGGGGCGGGCGTTGCGTGAATTCCGCATCCGCGGGGTCGCGACCAATCTGACGTTCCTCGAAGCTATTATCGGCCACGAGAAGTTTCGCGACAATTCCTACACCACGCGCTTCATCGACACGACGCCGGAACTGTTCAGCCATGTCAGGCGTCAGGATCGCGCCACCAAGCTGCTCAATTACCTCGCCGACGTGACCGTCAACGGCCATCCGGAAACGCGCGGCCGGCCCAAGCCGAAGGAAGATGCCGCATCTCCGCGCGTGCCCTATATCGATGCGCCCGTGCCCGACGGCACCCGGCAGAGGCTCGATGCACTCGGGCCGGCGAAGTTCGCGGCATGGATGCGTGCCGAGCAACGCGTATTGGTGACTGACACCACGATGCGCGACGGTCACCAGTCGTTGCTGGCCACCCGGATGCGGACTCACGATATCGCTGGCATCGCGGGAACCTATGCACGAGCCTTGCCTGAATTGTTCTCGCTCGAGTGCTGGGGCGGTGCGACGTTCGACGTCGCGATGCGCTTTCTGACGGAGGACCCGTGGGAGCGGCTCGCGATGATCCGCGAGGCGGCTCCGAACCTGCTGCTGCAGATGCTGCTGCGGGGCGCCAATGGTGTTGGCTACACCAACTATCCCGACAACGTGGTGCGGCACTTCGTCAAACAGGCAGCCGCCGGCGGCATCGATCTGTTCCGCGTGTTCGACTGCCTCAACTGGGTCGAGAACATGCGCGTCGCGATGGATGCCGTTCTCGAAGAGAACAAGCTCTGCGAAGCGGCGATCTGCTATACCGGCGATATCCTCGATCCGGCGCGGGCAAAGTACGATCTCAACTATTACGTCTCTCTCGCAAAGGAGCTGGAGGCGGCCGGCGCCCACATCATCGCGCTGAAGGACATGAGCGGTCTGCTCAAGCCCGCCGCGGCAAGGGTCTTGTTCAAGGCTCTTCGCGAAGCAACCGACCTGCCGTTGCACTTTCACACTCATGATACGTCCGGAATTGCCGCCGCGACCGTGCTCGCGGCGGTGGATGCCGGCGTCGACGCGGTCGATGCCGCGATGGATGCCTTGTCCGGCAACACCTCGCAGCCGTGCCTCGGCTCGATCGTCGAGGCGCTGAAGGGCGATCCGCGCGATCCGGGCCTGAGTTCGGCGTGGATTCGTCGACTGTCGTTCTATTGGGAGTCGGTCCGCAACCAATACGCGGCATTCGAGAGCGATCTGAAGGGGCCGGCATCGGAAGTCTACCTTCATGAAATGCCGGGCGGCCAGTTCACCAACCTCAAGGAGCAGGCGCGCTCCCTCGGCCTCGAAACCCGCTGGCATGAGGTGGCGCAGGCCTATCACGACGCCAACCTGATGTTCGGCGACATCGTCAAGGTGACGCCGTCCTCCAAGGTGGTCGGCGATATGGCGCTGATGATGGTGAGCCAGGATCTGACGGTGGCCGATGTCGAGAACCCGGCCAAGGATATTGCCTTTCCGGATTCCGTTGTTGCGATGCTTCACGGCGACCTCGGGCAATCGCCCGGCGGATGGCCTGCGGGCTTGCAACGCAAGGCGCTCAAGGGCGAGACGCCGATTACGGTTCGCCCGGGATCGCTGCTGAAGGATGTCGACCTGATAGTGCTCCGGAAGGAAGCCGAGGAAAAAGCAGGGCGCAGTCTCACAGAGTTCGAGTTCGCATCCTGGCTGATGTATCCGAAAGTGTTTCTGGATTATGCGGCGGCTCAGGCGGAATATGGCCCGGTCAGCCGCCTGCCGACCCCGGTCTATTTCTACGGCATGGATGTCGAGGACGAGATTCTGGTCGATATCGAGCGCGGCAAGACGCTGGTTATTCGCTGCCTGTCCATCGGTGATACCGACGAGAAGGGCCTGGTCAGTGTGTTCTTCGAATTGAACGGCCAGCCGCGGCGCGCCAAGGCGCCGAACCGCGTCCGTGGTGCCGCTACGGCAAAGCTGCGGCGCAAAGCCGAGCCCGGGAACGAGACCCATGTCGGCGCGCCGATGCCCGGTGTCATTTCCACGGTTGCGGTCGCGGCAGGTCAGCCCGTCAAATCCGGCGACGTGCTGCTGTCGATCGAGGCGATGAAGATGGAGACGGTGCTGCACGCCGATCGTGATGGCACCATCGCGGAAGTGCTGGTGCGCGCGAGCGATCAGATCGACGCAAAGGATTTGCTTGTCGTCTATGGGTGACGGCCGGATGCTGCTGCCCGTTTACAGGCAGCGTTTGCGGGCCGATCGGCGAAGGCTGACCGGTCTACTGTCCTGCCAGACGACCGCGCTGCTGGGAAATGCCGCGACGTTGTGACTTTCCATGCGGTGCCCGCCTGCGCGAAGCACTGGGCGTGATCTTGATGCGGTGGCCTCAGGCAGCCAAGGACGCATGCATGGGTTGCGATGCGGGCCGATAATCAACCGATGCGTGAGTTACTTGAGGCATACCGCCTCAAGCTGTTGGGCGCAAGTGCGCCTAAATGGCTAAGGCCATTCGAGGAGTTCCGCGGAAAAGGAAGATGAGTCCTTCCCATGTTTTGTGCCAACATAGGGGGAGCCAATAACAATATTGAGTCCTGCGCAAAAATGGAAAATCCTGATCGACAGTTGCGTTATTTCGTCAGGATAGCCGAACTCAAATCACTTTCACGCGCCGCCGACGCCCTCGATCTGACGCAATCGGGCATCAGCCGTCAGCTTGCTTCGCTCGAGGCCTATGTCGGCAAGCCGTTGTTCTCGCGCACCGGGCGCGGCGTTGAATTGACCGGCGCCGGCGAACGATTACTTGCCGCCGCAAAGCCTGCTTATGCAAGTATCGACGACGCGCTCGATGTCATCCGTGACAAGGAAGGCATCACGCAGGGCGACGTTCGCCTCGCGGTGATCCACACGTTAAGTTATTACTTCATGGCGGATGTCGTCGCCGAGTTCATCAGTCAGCACGAAAACGTCAACTTGTCGCTGCTGGGGCGAAGTTCGCCGGAGGTCGTCTCGCTGGTGGAGCGAGGCAAGGCCGACATCGGGTTTGTCTATGATTCCGCGGTGGATTCGGCCGAGTTGGCTTCGACACCGCTATTCGAAGACGAGATGTGTCTGATCGCGCCGAGCGACAGCGACTTGCCCTGCGAGATCGATCTTACGGCCGCGCGTTACAAGCTCGTGAGTTTCCCGCGCCATTATGCCCTGCGAAAGATGTTCCAGAGCAGCGGCCTTCAGCCGGATGTGGTGGCCGAGGCGGAAACCGTTGATGCCATGCTCAAATTGGTTTCTTCCCATGTCGGCGTTTGCGTGCTGCCGTCGCAAATTCCCGACAAGCTGCTGGTCGACTATGGGCTGAAGAAGCTGTCAATTGCCAAGCCGATGATGCGTCGCCGCGTTGTCGCGATCGTGCGCAATGATGGGCATCTTCAGCCCCTGGTGCAGGACCTCATCGACGTTGCGCGCGCCAAGGTGCGATAGGGCCCGGGGCGCTGCAAAAGTCATCTCAGCTATGAGGCGTGCTTCATAGCACGCCTGTTCCGTAAATTTCATAGTGATCCGACGTAACGTGGGGGCAAGCCTGAGCTGCCTTGGCACGGTTCAGGGAGGATACGGATGAATTTGGAGTTGAGAGCAAAGGACTATTTTGACGATCGGGCCACGCGCGAAATGGCTCAGCATCTGAAGGGCAAACAACGCAGCGGCAAGGAAACACTGGCATATGCATGCCGCATTCTGGCGATGACCGGGCAGGAAGCCGGTCTTGCCGGCCAGATCAGTCTTCGTTCGGAGCGTCCGGGTGCGTATTGGACGTTGCGTTTTGGTCTCGGCTTCGACGAGGCGACGTCTGATGATTTTATTGAAGTGGATCGCGACCTCAACACGTTAAGCGGCGACGGCATGGCCAATCCCGCAACGCGCTTTCACTTGTGGGTCTATGACGCACGGCCCGACGTTCAATCGATCGTTCACACGCATTCGCCATGGGCGTCCACGCTGGCGGCGGCCCGCCAGCCGCTGGTGATCGCGCAGATGGATATGACGCCGCTGCACGACGATTGTGCGTTCCTCGGTGAATGGCCCGGCGTGCCGATCGCAGACCAGGAGGGCGTTATCATTTCCGGTGCACTTGGCAGCAAACGTGCGATCATTCTCGCGCATCACGGCTATCTCACCGCGGGCAGCTCGGTCGAGGAGGCCATCTATCTGTCGGTCTATCTCGAGCGTGCGGCGCGAATGCAGATTCGGGCGCAGGCGTTCGGTCCGTTGACGCCGGTGGATGATGCACTCGCCAAGGAAGCGCACGACTATTTGCTCAAACCGTCCATCGTGAAGGCGACGTTCGACTATTGGTGCCGGCAGACGGATGCAGCCGCGCCACCGCCGCTCGCGCGGTAGGCTCACTCAAACAAATCCGGCGGCGTGAAAGCGTCGTCGGTTGATAAACGGAGCAGCTCCGCTTTTACGAGCGGAGACAAGCTCCGTGCGCAACAGACAATCACACAATGGGGAGGCAGTGGAAATGAATTCCGTCACTGATTCAAAAGGCGTTGGTCCGCAGAGTGGGCGGCGTCACTATATCGTCGCCGGGCTTGCGAGCATGGTTGGCACCACCATCGAGTGGTACGATTTTTTTCTTTATGGCACGGCGGCTGCGCTGATCTTCAACAAGATCTTCTTTCCAAGTTTCGATCCCGTCACCGGTACGCTGGCGGCATTCGCGACCTATTCGGTAGGCTTTTTCGCGCGCCCGCTCGGCGGCATTGTGTTCGGTCATTTTGGCGATCGCGTCGGTCGAAAATCGATGCTGCTGATTACGCTGGTCCTGATGGGTATTCCCACCATCCTTATCGGTCTGATTCCGTCCTATGAGAGCATCGGTTACTGGGCCGCCGTGCTGCTGGTGATCATGCGTCTGTTTCAGGGAATTGCCGTCGGCGGCGAATGGGGCGGCGCGGTGCTGATGGCGGTCGAGCATGCGCCGGAAGGAAAGAAGGGTTTGTTCGGCAGCCTGCCGCAGGCGGGTGTCGCGCCGGGATTGATCTTGTCGTCGCTGGCAATGGGAGCGGTGGCGTCACTGCCGGAGCAGGATATGCTGGCATGGGGCTGGCGTCTTCCGTTCCTCGCCAGCGTTGTTCTTCTGGTGATTGGCTGGTTTATCCGCGTCAAGGTCGCCGAGTCGCCGGATTTCAAACGAATGGAAAACACCGGCGCCAAGGTCAAGGTACCCGTCGTGAAGGTCTGCCGAGACTATCCGCGCGAAGTGCTGCTGGTGATCGGTGCCCGGCTCGCCGAGGTAACATGGTTCTATACCGTGGCGAGCTTTGCGCTGGCATACGCCGCGGGCACGCTCGCTATTCCGAAAACCGTGATACTTGACGCCACAATCTGGGGCGCGGCCACGGTGCTGTTCACCATGCCGCTGTTCGGGATGCTCGGTGATCGCATCGGGCATAAATGGGTCTTCATGATCGGCACGATCGGCATCATGATCTGCGCCCCGATCTTCTTCAGCCTGCTCGGCAGCAAGGATGCTTACTGGATCAACGTCGCGATGATCCTTGCGATCGGGCTGGTCTATGGGTGCTTGTACGGGCCCGAAGGATCGTTGTTTTCCAGCCAGTTCCCTCCGGAAGTCCGCTACACCGGAATTTCGTTGGCGGTTCAAGTGTCCGGCGCGCTCGGCGGAGGTCTTGCGCCGATTATCGCCACCTGGCTGCTGGCGCGCAACGGTGGAGATCCGAAGTATGTTGTATGGTATCTCACCGCGCTCGCCGTGGTTGCGCTGTACAGCGGGTGGCGAATGCATGGCGCCTCGAAGTTTACTACTTCCGCGGCCGCGAGGCCGGTCGCCGCAACTCCTGTCGTGACGGCGAATGCGTCGTCATGACGCCGATACGCTGAATATTTTGCAGTGAACTCCCATTAGGCCTGTCTCGATCCAAGATTGGATGCGAGACAGGCCTAAAGAATTCTCGCCGAAACGCGGCGCGCATCGGCGATATGCTGAAAGCCTTCCATGCGATCGACGAACGGAAGGTCAATTTTCGGCGCCCGGATCGAGGCGTCGCGCCCGCTCTCTCTGATCGTGAATTCCATATGCTCGCGCACGGGGGTAGCGACGACCCTTCCAATTCCGGCATACAGAATCTGTGCGCCCGCTTATCGTCCCGAAATAAGGGGGCCGATGTCGCTCACAAAGGCCGGCGAATCCTTGCCTTTCTGGCCGAGCCTCTGTCGGATCCGGCTGCCCGGCTTTCCCGGGTGTTGAAATCTTCCGCGAGCAATGTTCGTAGGTCTGAATAGGGCTTATGGTCAGGCCGGTTGCCACAGTTTGCATAAGACCATCATGAACCGGACCAAACCTTCGATCCAGCCCGGAGCGCCTGCGCTTGAAAAGGGCCTCGACCTGCTGGAGGCGCTCGCGTCGGAAGCGCGTGGCCTTAGCCAGAAACAACTGGCCGACCGGGTCGGCCGCTCCGTGAGCGAAATTTTCCGGATGCTTGGCGTGCTGGAACGGCGCGGTTATGTCGCCCGCGACCCTCAAACCTCCGAATACACGCTGACCCTGAAGCTGTTCCGGATCGCGTCGCAATTTCCGCCGACCGAACGGCTGTTGCAGGCGGCGCTCCCGATCATGGAACAGCTATCGCGGCAAGTTCAGTTGTCGTCTCATCTTGCGGTGTTGCACGGCGAGCAGTTCATGGTGATCGCCCGCATCGAGCCCGAATGGTTGATGGGCTGGTCCGTCAAGGCCGGAACGGTCTTTCCGCTCACCCAGCAATATCCCTCGGCCAAGGTGCTCGCGGCATATCAACATCATGATCGGCGGCAAGAACTGGCCGAAATCATCGCCCGAAACGATCGGGTGAGCCTCAAGAAAGCGACGGCCGCGCTCGATCGGATATCGTCCGAAGGCGGCAACTTCTCCAATGATGATGGTTACACGCGGATTCTCGCCTATTGTTGCCCTATCATCGAGTCGTCAGGGCGAGCGGTTGCCGCAGTCACTGTCCCGCTGGTGCGGCAGGAAAAGATTTCGGCGGCGGAAGCGGCTCGGATTGCCGCCGAGGTCAAAAGCGCGGCCGCTCTCATCTCGAGCAAGATCGGCGCGCCACAGGACGACTGAAGGCGCCCGCAGAAGCGACGGTTCAAGGCACGGTCATGCCGCCATCGACGACCCAGGCGGCACCGTTGACATGGGATGCTTCCGCCGAGGCGAGGAACGCCACGACATCGGCGATGTTCTGCGGCTGCCCGTAGCCAGCCGATCCCGCACGACCGGCCGATGTACTCGTGCGATGCGCTTGATGATCGAGTTCGCGAATCATTCTGGATTCGATCGGTCCTGGCAGAACTGCATTGACGCGAATGCCGGTGCCGGCAACCTCCACAGCCGCGGTTCGGGTCAACCCCAGCACGGCATGTTTCGACGCGACATAGCCGGCAAGTCCGGCACGCCCGCGAATGGCCGATGTCGATGCAGTATTGATGATGCTGCCTGTCCCGCGGGCTCTCATTCGGCCAAGCACATGTTTCAGGCCAAGGAATGCGCCGCGGACGTTCACTGCATAGAGTTGGTCGAAAACGTTATCAGGGTATTCGTGCAGCGGCGCGACGACACCTTCAATGCCCGCATTGTTGGCGAAAACGCCAATCGGCCCGAGCTGTTCCTCGACCAGAGTCACATAGCGAGCGCAATCTTCGGAGCAGGACACATCGGCGCGAATGGCCATAACCGCAACGCCGCTTTTTTCTACGGCACGCGCCGTTGCATTCGCCGCGGCTTCGTCAAGATCGACGATGGCCACGCCGCCGCTCATGTGTGCGAGCCGAAGCGCGATAGCGCGGCCGATATCGCCGCCACCACCGGTGACGAGAGATATCGGCTTGGCTGAAGTCATGTCTTGATGAAGCTGCACTCGCTCTCGCTCAACGGACGCCATGCCTCGGCGGGCGGGATGGTCTTGATGAGCTTGTAGTAGTCCCACGGATATCGGGACTCTTCCGGCTTCTTGACCTCGAAAAGATACATGTTGTGAAGCTTGCGGCCGTCGATCCGAATCTCGCCCTTGCCGAACAGCGGATCGTCCGTCGGCATTTTCTTCATTGCCTGAACCACGGCCTTGCCGTCGCTCGAACTGCCGAACTGGTCGACTGTCTTGAGGTAATGGAGCGTCGATGCGTAGACCCCGGCCTGAAGGGCGGTCGGATATTTGCCTTTGTTCAGCGGTGCGAAGCGCTTCGTCCAGGCCCGGGTGCCGTCGTTCAGGTCCCAGTAGAACGATTCGGTGAATTGCAATCCCTGCGCCGTCTTGAGGCCGAGTGAATGAACATCGCTCAGATAAAGCACCGTCGCCACCACGCGCTGGCCGCCCTGCGAGATGCCGAACTCGACCGACTGCTTGATCGAATTGATGGTATCGCCCCCCGCATTGATCAGCGCAATGACCTGCGCCTTGGAAGACTGCGCCTGCAGCAGGAAAGATGAGAAGTCCTGGGTGTTGATCGGGGTACGGACGCCGCCGATAACCGAGCCGCCAAGTTTCTGCACTGCGTTCTTGATGTCGCCTTCCATGGCGTGGCCGAACGCGTAGTCGGCGGTGAGCGTGAACCAGCTCTTGCCACCCTCGGCGACGACGGCCCGCGCGGTGCCGGTGGATAGTGCGAAAGTGTCGTAAGTCCAGTGCACGAGATTCGGCGAACATTGCTTCCCGGTCAGGTCCGACGACGACGCGCCCGAGACCAGAAGTGTCTTGTTGCTTTGCTGGACGATATTGCGGGTCGCGAGCGCGACCGATGAATTTGGCGCGTCGATAATGACGTCGACATTGTTGCGATCGATCCATTCCCGCGCAATCGAGACCGCGAGATCCGCCTTGTTCAAATGATCGCCGCTCAGCACCTCAATGGGGCGCTTCATCTTGTGCGGGCTGGCAAGAAAGTCGTCGACTGCCATCTTTGCCGCCACCAGCGAGCCGGGTCCCGTGACGTCGGCATAGAGGCTGGACATGTCGGTGAGCACGCCTAAACGTAGCGGGCTTTCGGCACCGGCGCGGCTGGCCAGGCCGGGCATCGCCAGGGTCATCGCACCCGCTCCGGCAAGGAAGGTGCGTCGGTCGAATCTGCTCGTCATTTGCTTCTCCCGTACATATGGACGGGTTTGTCCCGCCCTTGTCAGAAATTCTGTGGTGTCTAAGGCGTCAGCCGCTCGATCAGGCGACGGTCTTCCACATCGAAACCGCCTCCATAGACATCCGACACCATGAAGTGCGCGCCGAGGATGTCCGGCGCGAGATCGGCGATAGGATCGTACTCGGACGAGTGCAGCGTCAGAGTTGCGCGCCCGGTCTTCGGCGTTGAGTATTTGAGAGGTGTCCGGCGATAAGCGACATCGGCATAGGCTATGCCGGCATGCCCCGGGTGCGGCACCCGGCGCACGTGAATTTCGCCGGCAGGCAATTCGCTGCCGTCGACAATTCGCACCAGCGGTGCCGCGGGGTCGGGCGTGAACGTGAAATCGGCAAGAGGAACGCCGCGACGCGTGACCGAGCCCGCGATGGAGCCGTCAGCGTGCTCGTCGAAGGTGTAGTGCGCGTCCTTCTTGGTGTAGCCGAACACTTCGCGTCCGGCGCAGATGCCCATTGGATCGCTGCAGTACATGAAGATATGGGTTTCGGTGAAAAGGCCCTTGTAGCGAACGGGTACAGTGATCATCAGGTCGAACATCTGCCCGGCATGGATCGCCAGCGTGTGGCCCGGTGACACCATAAACCGGAAGGCGACGCGATCGCTCGCAATCTCGAACGGCGTCTCCGACAGCAGTGTGGCAATCTTCCCGGGAGCGACCCGCGTGATGATCTCGACCGTCCGCAGCATGCAGCCCCATTCGACGGGATATGCCGGTGAATAAGGCGGGTTGACGCCGCTGTTCGGACGAAGGGGGTAGGCGCCGAACATTCGGGCGGCGGACTTGGTCTCATCGGTCACTGTAGCGTCCTCTGGTTCTATCCTTGGACGGCAGCTGCGGGTGCGCGGGCCTGCGGCCGAAACGGCGAATGGTCCGCTTCGACCCCTGCAGGATTTTCGGTATTGCGCAGTTTCCCGCCATCGTCCGTCGGCATCCTAATTTCATATATAGTAGAGTCAAGTCATATATGAAATTCATTCGACGCGAGCGATTGGGCCTGAAACGTCGTCGCTGCCATTGGCGATTGTGTGCGGAGCACGCGCAGGCCGCTGTCCGTGATGCGGTTTTCGGCCGGCGCGCATGCGAGGCTGCATGATCGGATCAACGATAGCGGCAACCGCATCGCTTCCGATGGATCGGCGGCGAGCCGCTAAAGTCCTGATGTGAAGCGTTTCCTGACGCGACCGATATTGGTCTCACTCGCTCGAAAACATTATCGCGGTCAGTCCCGATGCTGCGGTGGCGCGCGCGGGCGTACGACGTTCGGCATCACACGACGTGCCGGGAGTCGTCAGGCCTTGATCCGGCGCGCATAAAAAAGCCATGCACGGATTTGATCCGCGCCTGGTCCGGACGGTCCTGACCTGATCTGGAAGTTTCTACTGCCCGTTCAGCATGCGCTCGGCGAGGTTGCGATGTTGGCGCTCGATTTTATCGGCGGCGTGGCTGCGCTGCACGTCGCGGTCCTTGCGGCAGGCGACATAGGCATCCGACCCTTGCGCCACGCCATTCTGCCGGCAATAGGAATCATCGTCGTTCTGCGTTGCCTCCACCGGCACCGAATGCCGCTCGAGGCTGGCGCATCCAGCGAGTGCGAGCCCGGCAAATAACGTCAGTGCAGTGCGCGTTCGTATCAAGGAAGGCAGGTTGATCGGCATGCGGTGTTCTGTCAGCTCAAGGATGGGAGCGTTATTCTGGTCCGGCATTTCATCCAAAATGAGGCCGGGGCTCACCGGGATGCAGAAACAGCGTCATCCCTTGTGGGTCCACTTAGCTTTGTGGATCTACGGCTTGGCTTGGTAAGCCCCTGGCATCGCGCCTCAAAGGATTATCACCATCCTCACAACCGCTCCTTCAAGGCTACGCCAATTTCGTCGAGCGCCTTTGGGTCTTCGATGGTCGCGGGCGTCGTCCACGGATCGCCGTCGGCAATCTTCTTGATCGTGCCCCGGAGAATCTTGCCGGAGCGCGTCTTGGGCAGTCGCGACACGACGATGGCCAGTTTGAATGCCGCGACCGGGCCAAGCTTCTCGCGAACCAGCGCCACGACTTCTTTTTCGATGTCAGCGGATGACTTTGTGACACCGGCCTTGAGCACGAGGAATCCGCACGGCACCTCGCCCTTCAACGCGTCCTTGATGCCGAGCACGGCGCATTCGGCGACGTCGGGATGCGACGCGAGGATTTCTTCCATGCCGCCGGTGGACAGCCGATGCCCGGCGACGTTGATGATATCGTCGGTGCGGCCCATGACGAAAACATAGCCATCTTCGTCGATGTAACCGGCATCGGCGGTTTTGTAGTAACCGGGAAACTCGTTGAAGTAGGCTTCCTTGCAGCGTTCGTCCTGCTGCCACAGCGTCGGCAGACAGCCCGGCGGCAGCGGCAGCTTGATGACGATCGAGCCCATGGTGCCGGCCGGCAGCGGCTTCGACGCCTCGTCCACCACTTCGATCTTGTAGCCCGGCATCGCGACCGTCGGCGAGCCGTACTTGACCGGTAGCTGTCCGAGCCCGACCGGATTGCCGGCGATGCACCAGCCGGTTTCGGTCTGCCACCAGTGATCGATCACCGGAACCTTCAATTGCTTCTCGGCCCACTCGATGGTCGGCGGGTCGCCGCGCTCGCCTGCGAGAAACAGCGTGCGGAAGCTCGACAGATCGTATTTGCGAATGAACTCGCCGTTCGGGTCTTCCTTCTTGATGGCGCGAAACGCGGTCGGCGCGGTGAAGAGCGCGGCCACCTTGTGTTGCGAGATAACGCGCCAGAACGCGCCGGCATCCGGCGTGCCGATCGGCTTGCCCTCGTACATCACCGAGGTGTTGCCGTGGAACAGCGGCCCATAAATGATGTAGCTGTGGCCGACCACCCAGCCGATGTCCGAGCCGCACCACCATACTTCGCCGGGCTTGACGCCATAGAGACTGTACATCGACCAGTTGATGGCAACGAGGTGGCCGCCGTTGTCGCGCACCACGCCCTTGGGGATTCCCGTGGTGCCGGAGGTGTAAAGAATATACAGCGGATCGGTCGCCAGCACCGGTACGCAATCCGCCGCCTTCTTTGCGGCGATCGCCTTGGCGCGCAATTCACTCCAATCGTGGTCACGGCCCGCGATCAGGTCGCAGGTCTGTTGCGGACGCTGCACGATGATGCAGGCCGGCGGCTTGTGAGCCGAGAGCTTGATGGCGTCGTCGAGCAGCGGCTTGTAGGACACGATGCGGCCGGGCTCGATGCCGCAACTTGCCGATACCACCAGTTTGGGCTTGGCGTCGTCGATGCGGGTCGCCAGCTCTTTCGCCGCGAATCCGCCGAATACCACCGAATGCACCGCGCCGATCCGCGCGCAGGCCAGCATGGCCACCATCGCTTCCGGGATCAGCGGCATGTAGATGACGACGCGATCGCCTTTCGTCACGCCGAAATCCTGCATCACCGCCGCGAAGGTCCTCACTTCGTGCAGCATCTGCGCATAAGTGAATGTGGTGACGCTGTTGGTCAGCGGCGAATCGTGAATCAAAGCCAGTTGTTCGGCGCGGCCTCTCGCGACATGGCGGTCCAGCGCGTTATAGCAGGAGTTGACGACGGCCCCCGTGAACCAGCGGCCATAAAGCCCCATGGAAGGATCGAAAACTTTCTTCGCCGGCTCGATCCAGTCGATGTCGCGCGCAGCGTCGGCCCAGAAACCCTCGGGATCGCGCATCGAGCGCGTATAGGCCGCGAGGTAGGCGCCTTTATCCTGCATATTCATGGTGTCCGCTCCCGTCGAGTGGATTTGACCTCGCCGGGAGCAACCGTGATCTCAGCAAGCGAATGTCAAACCCGAAACCGACCTGCATGCCTTTGCGGCGCACGCGCCGGCAAATGAGGTCTTTACCGAGCCATTGTCATGGGATGGCGGGGTAATTCAAGGATAAATGACTGCGACGTTCGGCTAACCCTTGCCGCCGCATGCGATGCCGTGGCGCCAGGTGCGCCCCGTCCCATTTCCAGCGCCAGAATCTTGCGATGTTCGACGGCGATATCGAGTGTCGGATCGGCGGCGATCGCCGCATCGAAATCGACCGCGGCACGGGCGCGATCCTGCTGCTTCCACCTCGCCATGCCGCGATTGTGCAAAGCCAGCGCCAGCCGGCTGTCGAGAGCCAGAGCGTGATCGTAATCGGCGATGGCGGCGTTGAGGTCGCCCTTCAATTGATGGGTTATCCCGCGATGCAGATAGAATGTCGCGGCAGGCCGCCGCCGGATGGCCTCGTTATAATCGGCGAGGGCGCGATCATAGGCGGAATTCCGGGCATAGGTTTGTCCCCGCCTGTCGTACAAGTCGGCGTCGGCCGGATCGAGCTGGATCGCCGCCGTCTCGTCGTCGATGGCAAGATCGGTTCGCCGAAGCCTGGTGTAGACCGCCGCACGATCGACGCGAGCCTGAATGAAGGCAGGATCGAGCCGGATGGCTTCACTGAAATCGCGGATCGCCAGCCGCGGCTCACGCATCTGGGCGAATGCGCTCGCGCGCCGCCAGAACAAATGCGCCGATGCCGGTGACAGCCGGATCGCCGCATCGTAGTCGTCGAGCGCCTTGTCGAATTTCCGGATGGCGATATAGGTGCCGGCGCGGCGTTCGAGCAATCGCGGATTTTTTGGATCGAGCCGGATCGCCTCGCTGTAGTCGCCAAGGGCGCCCGCCAGATCTTCGCCCTGGCGGCGGATATCGCCGCGGGCGCGGAACGCCACTGCGCTGTCCGGCTGCAACGCGATCGCCCGATCGAGGTCGGCGATGGCGGAATCGATCCGCCCGTCGCGATTGAGCAACTCCGCGCGGACAACAAGCGCGGCTGCCGCAAAGCCCGGGGCGGGAGCGGCTTCGATCAGGGTATTGCAGCTTTCGATCAGTAACGCGGGTTCGGCCGAACTTTCGGCGTCACAGACTGGTGGTGGCGAAGTTTGGGCTGGCGCCGGCGACACAGCGGCGACCAGCATCAAGGTTGCCAATGTCACCAGTGGTGTCCGCATCAGCTGACCTTGAGGGTCAATCCGCCGTCGACCACCAGTTCGATACCGGTGACGTAGCGCGATTCATCGGAGGCAAGAAACAACGCCGCGTTGGCGACGTCCCAACCTTCGCCCATATGTCCCATCGGAACCTGGGCGTCGCGCCGTTTCCACATCTCCTCGACGTCGCCCTTGGCGTAGCTCGCCGCGAGCCCTGCGGAATGCTCGACCATCGGCGTCTTCATCAGGCCCGGCAGGATGGCGTTCACCCGGATATTTTTGGGCGCGAATTCTACCGCCGTCGTGCGGGTCATCTGGTTCATTGCCGCCTTGGTGGTGGCGTAAGTCACGTAGGACACGCCGAGATGGCGGATCGAGGCGATCGACGAGATATTGATGATGGAGCCGCCGCCCTGCTTGTCCATCACCGGAATGACATGTTTCATGGCGAGGTAGGCGCTCTTGAGATTGACCGCGAACACCCGGTCCCAATCCTTCTCCTCGACCTCGACGACGCTGCCGACCTCGGCAATTCCGACATTGTTATCGAGCACGTCGATGCGGCCGTAGCTTTTCAGACAGGCGGCGACCATCGCCTTGATATCGGCCTCGCGCGCGGCATCGGCGGCGAACGCCTCGGCCTTGCCGCCTTCCTTGACGATGATGCCGGCGGTTTCTTCGGCGGCCTTGCCGTTGCGGTCGACGCAGAACACCTGCGCGCCCTGGCGCGCAAAGACGGCGGCGGTGGCCTTGCCGTTGCCCCAGCCTGGTCCGATCGACCCCGCGCCGACGACGATGGCGGTTTTTCCTTCGAGGCGCTTCAACGGCTTCTCCCTTTTATTCTCGGCATTGCACCGCTTGATCGAGCCGGCCGCAATTTGGCGCATTGCCTGCCAAGGTTGCCGAGATTGTAGTCATCCCGCAATCGTGGCACCGCGTCAATTTCTCTTGGCGCAAATTGCCGCGCGATCTGATAATGACTGGCGGTACTATGCTTAGTCTTGAACTCGGGATCGTCACGATTCTGATCGTCATCAACGGCCTGCTCGCAATGTCCGAGCTGGCTATCGTATCCTCCCGGCCCTCTCGCCTTGCGGCACTCGTCGAGAAAGGTGCCACCGGCGCACGCCGCGCACTGGCGCTGGCCTCGGATCCGGGCAAATTTCTCTCCACCGTTCAGATCGGCATCACGCTGGTCGGCGTGCTTTCCGGTGCGTTCTCCGGCGCCACGCTCGGGCAGCGTCTGACCGCGTGGCTGATCGAGCTGGGCCTGTCCAAGGGCTGGGCCGATAGCATCGGTGTCGGCGTCGTCGTCGGCACGATCACCTATGCCTCGCTGATCGTCGGCGAACTGGTGCCGAAACAGATCGCACTGCGCAATCCCGAGGCGGTCGCCGTCAAGGTTGCGCCGGTCATGACATGGCTGGCCCGAATTTCATCGCCGATCGTGTGGCTGCTGAATGTATCCGGCAAACTCCTGTTGCGCCTGGTCGGCCAAAGCGATCCGGGCGAAGACACCGTCACCGAGGACGAGATCCGCTCGCTGGTCCGCGAAGCTGAAAGCGCCGGCGTGCTTGAGCCGGGAGAGAAGGAAATGATCGCGGGCGTCATGCGTCTGGGCGATCAACCTGTCGGCGCGGTAATGACTCCGCGACACGAGGTCGATTTTATCGATCTTGCCGAGCCGCCCGATGCGATCCGCAAAGCCATCACCACCAGCCCGCATTCCAGGCTACCGGTATTCGACGGCGATCGCGATGCCGCGCTGGGCGTTGTGCAGGCAAAGGACTTGCTCGATAGCTATATGTCTGGCGCGATCCCGGATATACGCGCGCTGCTGCGCGAGGTGCCGGTCATTCCCGAAGTCGTCGATGCCCGCGACGTCGTCGCCATCCTGCGCGGATCGGCCGTGCATATGGGGCTGGTTCACGACGAATACGGCAGCTTCCAGGGCGTTGTCACCAGCGCCGACATTCTCGAATCAATCGTCGGCGGCTTTCACACCGAGGAGGGCCCTGCGGAAAAGCCCGCGATACGACGGACCGATGGCTCCTATCTTATCGAGGGCTGGATGCCGGCGGATGAATTCGCCCATCTGCTGAATATCCCTCTGCCGCAGCCGCACGCTTTCAACACCGCGGCGGGCTTCATTCTGCAGTTGTTCGGCGCGATCCCCAAGGTCGGAGAGGATCGCGACGTTCATGGCTGGCGCTTCGAGATCGTGGATCTCGACGGCCGCCGCATCGACAAGATCCTGGCAACGAAGATCGTGCAGCCGCGGCGTGCATTGTAGAGCGCCTGGAAGCCCGGAATGGATGCCTTTAGCGCATCACGATGACGGACCAGCGTGAACGATCCGGGAACCGGCAAGGAGGAAGTTCAGCGGTCTCCGAAGCGCTTCCACATCGTCGATCGAGCAAACGCTAGCCCTCGTCGTCGTCGTGTTTCTTGCCGCCGATGTTTTTCAGCTTGGCGAACACCGCGTCGACGTTGAGGTCGTCGCGCTGCCGCTCGGTGATGTCGTCCTCGGCCTCCTTGCGGGTGGTTTCCGAGGCCGGCAGCAGCGTCGCACCGCCATAGCCCGGGTCGGTCGGCTTTTCCTTGGCAGCGCGTTGCACTTCGAAATCGAGTTCGATCTGCGAGCACAGGCCGAGCGTCACCGGGTCCATCGGCGTCAGCGTCGAGGCGTTCCAATGGGTTCGGTCGCGAATGCTGGCGATCGTGGTCTTGGTGGTGCCGACCAGCCGCATGATCTGGCTGTCCTTCAACTCCGGGTGGTTGCGGACCAGCCAGAGGATGGCGCTCGGCCGCTCGTGGCGGCGCGACACCGGCGTATAGCGCGGACCTTTCTTCTTTTTCGCCTCGGGCAGCACCACCTTGCTCTCGCTGAGCCTGAGCCGGTAGTTGATGTCCTTTTCGCCGCGCTCGATCTCGTCACGGGTCAATTGGCCGGTCGAAATCGGGTCCATGCCCTTGATGCCCTGGGCGGCGTCGCCGTCGGCAATGGCGCGCACCTCCAGCGGGTGCATCTTGGTGAAATCCGCGACCTGCTCGAATGACAGGGCGGTATTGTCGACGAGCCACACGGCGGTCGCCTTCGGCATCAGCGGTGCATTGCTCATGGCAAATCTCCTTTGCGCTCCGCCCACCTCTTTTCGGAGGCGAAGTTGTCTGGTCATCAGGGATGACGGGAATTCCAAGCCTATATAAGCTGTCCCGGGCCAAACGCGCAATGGCTTGCTGAACGGCCTTGACAGGGCCGTAAAGCCGTCCCAAGTCGTGTGGCAAGTCGGATTGGACCGTCGTTGTGTCAATTTTCCGCATAAACGTCTGATTTTGCACCCGTCAGTCGCGGGTGAACAGGTTCCGGATCGCCCCCATGCAGGCCAAACCACCACTGAAAATCGTACTCTGTTCTCCGAGGGGCTTCTGCGCCGGCGTGGTGCGAGCGATCGATACCGTCGAGCGGGCGTTGAAGCTTTACGGCGCGCCGGTCTATGTCCGTCACGAGATCGTCCACAACCGCTATGTCGTCGACAGCCTGCGGGCCAAGGGTGCGATTTTTGTCGAGGAACTGTCCGAGATCCCCGACACCGAGGCCCCCGTGGTGTTTTCTGCTCATGGCGTGCCGAAATCGGTGCCCGCCGAGGCGGTGACGCGGAATTTCTTCTCGCTGGACGCGACCTGCCCGCTGGTCACCAAGGTTCATCGCGAGGCGGCGATCCACTTCAAGCGCGGGCACGAGATTTTGCTGATCGGCCACTCGCATCACCCCGAGGTGGTCGGCACGCTGGGGCAGTTGCCGCCCGGCGCGGTGACGCTGATCGAGACCGCCGAGGATGCGGAAAGCTTCACGCCGAAGAACGCGGATAATCTGGCGTTCGTCACCCAGACGACATTGTCGATCGACGACACCGCCGAGATCGTCGCTGTGCTGAAGAAGCGTTTCCCCAATATCTACGGGCCGCACAAGGAAGACATCTGCTACGCCACCACCAACCGGCAGTTGGCGGTGAAAAAGGTCGCGCCGGTGGTCGATGCGCTGATCGTGGTCGGCGCCCCGAACTCGTCGAACTCGCAGCGCCTGCGCGAGGTTGCCGAACGTGAGGGCTGCAAGGTCGCGATCCTGGCGCAGCGCGCCGCCGATCTCGACTGGAGCCGGTTCGAGGGAATCAAGAGCCTCGGTATCACCGCCGGCGCGTCGGCGCCGGAAGTAATCGTCGAGGAGATCATGGGCGCATTCGCCGAGCGTTTCGACCTGGATGTGGAAACGGTGTCGGCGGCCGAGGAAAACGAGTTCTTCCCGTTGCCGCGTTCGCTGCGACCCGACGCGGCCGAATAGGGATGGCTGTCTATACGGACGTCGCTGCGGACGATCTGGCGGCGTTTCTGTCCGACTACGATCTCGGCGAGTTGCGGTCCTACAAGGGCATCGCCGAGGGTGTCGAGAATACCAATTTCCTGCTGCATACGTCGAAGGGCGACTTCATCCTGACGTTGTATGAAAAGCGGGTCGATCGGAACGATCTGCCGTTTTTTCTTGGCCTGATGTCGCATCTCGCGGCGCGGGGCATCAGTTGTCCGCAGCCCGTGACGCGGAGCAGCGGCGAGGCGCTGGGGACGTTGGCAGGCCGGCCGGCCGCGATCATCAATTTTCTCGAAGGGGTGTGGCCGCGCAAGCCCAATGCGATGCATTGCGCCGGTGTCGGGCAGGCGCTGGCACGGATGCATCTTGCGGGCCGTGATTTCGGCTTGTCGCGCGCCAACGCCCTTTCGGTGTCGGGCTGGCGGCCGTTGTTCGAGGCCGCGGCGCCGCGCGCCGATGAATTGCAGCACGGGTTGCGCGATTTCATCGCCGCTGAACTGACATATCTCGAAAGCGGCGTCTGGCCGCATGCATTGCCGCAGGGCGTGATTCACGCCGACCTGTTTCCCGACAATGTTTTCTTTCTTGGCGACCGGTTGTCGGGGTTGATCGACTTCACTTTCGCCTGCAACGACATGCTGGCCTACGACATCGCGATCTGCCTCAACGCATGGTGTTTCGAGCCGGATCATTCCTTCAACGTCACCAAGGCGCGGGCGTTTCTCAATGCCTACGGCCGCGAGCGACAATTGTCCGAAGCCGAACAACGGGCATTGCCGTTGCTGGCGCGGGGCGCCGCGTTGCGCTTTCTGCTGACGCGGCTGGTGGATTGGCTCAACGTTCCGTCCGGCGCGCTGGTCAAGCCGAAGGACCCGCTCGAATATGTCCGCAAGTTGCGCTTTCATCAGGCGGTCAGCGGCATCGGCGACTACGGCGTCGCACATTCCGGATTGCCGGCGTGAGTTCGCCCGCCGTTATCATTCACACCGATGGCGCCTGTTCCGGGAATCCCGGGCCGGGCGGCTGGGGCGCGATCCTGCAATTCGGCGACGCGCGCAAGGAATTGAAGGGCGGCGAGCCGCACACCACCAACAACCGCATGGAATTGCTGGCGGCGATCTCGGCGCTCGAGGCGCTCAAGAAGCCGTGCGAGGTCGATCTGCATACCGATAGCCAGTATGTGCGCCAGGGCATCACCGGCTGGATTCACGGCTGGAAGAAGAACGGCTGGCGCACTGCCGACAAGAAACCGGTCAAGAACGTCGACCTGTGGCAGCGGCTCGACGCAGCCTTGAAACCGCACCAGGTGCGCTGGCACTGGGTCAAGGGTCATGCCGGCCACGACGACAACGAACGCGCCGACGAACTGGCGCGCGAAGGCGTGGCTATGGCGCGGTTGCAGATGACGGTCGCCAACAACAAGTAACTCGATGTCATTCCGTGACGCGGAGCGCGACGCGTTCGCGTGCCCTCAGGGCGAGAAGGCGCTCTCGCGCCGTCTCGAACCATGAGGAAATTTGCGGTCCGTCCTTCGAGACGCGCGCAAGCGCGCTCCTCAGGATAAGGTCTTTTCTCGGTTGGGCTTCACAACTGCCCGAGCAGCGTGTCGCCGCCGGAGACTTCGACCTTGCCGGGATTGGGCTCAAGGTTGAATTTCTTCACCACCCCGTCCTCGACCAGCATCGAATAGCGCTTGGAGCGGATGCCGAGGCCGTTGCCGGACGCATCCAGTTCCATGCCGATCGCCTTGGCGAACTCCGCATTGCCGTCGGCGAGGAAGATGGCTTCGTCACGCTGGTCGGTGTCGCGCTTCCAGGCGCTCATCACGAACGCGTCGTTGACGGAGACCACCGCGATGGTGTCGACGCCCTTGTTCTTGATCGCATAGGCATTCAGGAAAATGCTCGGCATGTGCATCTTGTGGCAGGTGCCGGTATAGGCGCCGGGGACCGCGAACAGCGCGACCTTCTTGCCCTTGAAGACCTCATCGGTGGTTTTGACCTGGATACCATCGCTGGTCATGACGCGAAACTTGGCTTCGGGCAGGTGGTCGCCGACATTGATGGTCATTCGTTTCCTCCTTGAGCGTATGAACTGCAGCGTATGATTTGTATTAAACCGGGCCGTCAGCGTCTGCGCAACATGCGCGGGCGCGATCCCGGACGGCGTCAGGTCGGCTTCTTGGCCAGATTGGCATGGCGGCGACCGAAGTCGGCGCCCGCTTCATCCTGCCCGAGATTGACGATGCCGCGACGGATCGCGCGAGTGCGGGTGAAGTGATCGAACAGCGCCTCGCCGTCGCCGCGGCGAATGGCGCGGGTGAGTTTCGAGAGGTCTTCCTGGAATTCGCCGAGCATTTCCAGCACGGCATCCTTGTTGGTGAGAAAGACGTCGCGCCACATCGTCGGGTCCGACGCCGCGATGCGGGTGAAGTCGCGGAAGCCGCCGGCAGAGAATTTCAGCACTTCCGAGCTTGTCACGCCTTCGAGTTCTTCCGCCGTCGAGACGATGGTGTAGGCAATCAGATGCGGCAGATGACTGGTTATCGCGAGTACGAGATCGTGATGCTCGGGGGTCATGATCTCGACGTTGGCGCCAAGCGTGCCCCAGAATTCCGCGAGGCGTTCGACGGCTTTGGCGTCGGCATCCGGCGGCGGTGTCAGAATGCACCAGCGGTTGTTGAACAGTTCGGCGAAACCGGAGTCCGGGCCGGAATTTTCGGTGCCGGCCACCGGATGGGCCGGAATGAAATGCACATTGGCAGGCAGATGCGGCGCCATATCGCGCGCGACCGCGCCCTTCACCGAGCCGACGTCGGAGATGATGGCGCCGGGCTTGAGATACGGTGCGATTTCTTTCGCGACATCGCCGCAGACGCCGACCGGAATGCTGAGGATCACCAGATCGGCGTCCTTCACCGCCTCGGCATTGGTTTCGACGACGCGGTCGACGATGCCGAATTCTTGGCCGAGTTCCTTCACCCGGGCCCGCGTTGCCGCCGAGCGGGCAGTGGCGACGATCTCGCCGGCCAAGCCCTGCGTCCGCGCGCCACGCGCAATCGAGCCGCCGATCAGGCCGAAGCCGATCAGCGCGAGGCGCGGAAAAAGCGGCGCAGCGTTCACGATCGCGCCATGAATTCGCGCAAGCAATCGAGCACGAGACGATTGGCTTCCTCGGTCCCGATGGTCATCCGCAGGGCATCAGGCAGGCCGTAATTGTTCAGCCCGCGCAATACGAGACCGCGTTCGGTGAGGAAGGCGTCCGCTTCCGCCGAGGTCTTGCCCTTGGTGGTGGGGAAATGGATCAGGATGAAATTGGTCACGCTCGGCGTCACCGTGAGGCCGAGCTTGCCGATTTCGTCCGTCAGCCAGCCGCGCCATTTCTCATTGTGCTCGCGCGACATCCGGATGTGCGCGGTATCCTCGATCGCCGCCACCGCGGCCAGCATCGCGGGTGTTGAGACGTTGAAGGGGCCGCGAATGCGATTGACCGCGTCGACGATATTCTCCGGACCGAACATCCAGCCGATCCGCAGCGCGGCGAGACCGTGGATCTTGGAGAAGGTGTGCGTCATCACCGTGTTTTCGGTGGTCGCCACCAGTTCGATGCCGACCTCGTAATCGTTGCGCGACACGAAATCGGAATAGGCGGCGTCGAGCACCAGCACCGCATGCGGCGGCAGGCCGGCGCGAAGCCGCTTGACCTCATCGAACGGAATGTAGGTGCCGGTCGGGTTGTTCGGATTGGCGAGCCACACCAGCTTGGTGCGTGGCGTCACGCGCGCGAGGATCGCATCGACGTCGGTCGTGAAATTGGTTTCCGGGGCGATGACGTTAGTCGCTCCGTTCGCCATGGTGGCGATCGGATAGACGAGAAAGCCGTGCGCCGTCGAGATCGCCTCGTCGCCGGGCTTGAGGTAGGTGTGCGCGAGCAGGTTCAAAATCTCGTCGGAGCCCGCGCCGCAGATGATGCGGTTCGGATCGAGGCCATAGGCGTGCCCGATCGCTTCGCGCAGCACCCGCGAGGTTCCTTCCGGGTAGTCTTCCAGGTGTGCGATCGCGGCGGCGAAGGCCTCCTTGGCGCGCGGCGAGGGCCCGTGCGGCGTCTCGTTTGCGGACAACTTGAAAACCTTTTGCCCGGGCTTCTGCGCCGGGCTCTTGCCGGGCGTGTAGGGGGCGATATCGAGAATGCCGGGATTCGGCACGGGACGTGACATTTTGGACTCCGGACGTGCGGGCGCGTTCATGGCTTGAGCGTAGCGTTGGCGTCAACCGTATAGCGGGCGGCGTGGCTGCCGACGAGAGTGGCCGAGCGCACGGTTGCGCCGGCGGCGGTCAGCGCCGAGGTGATTTTGCCGAGGTTGCCGGCGCCGTTGACCGACACCAGAAGCGCGGCGCTGTCGAAGGCGCTGTCAGGCACCGCGACGATTTCGGCCAGCGACGACACAGCGCGGGCGCTCTCCGCGTTCCAGCCGGAAACGCGAACGCTCCACATCTCAACTTCGGTCACCATGGCGCTGTCGGCGACGCGCGACACCACGAACACCGGCAGGGCCGCCGGATGATCGGCGCGCTCGACGAATGGCAGTCGGGCGATGATCTTCGGCGCGCCGTCGGCTTCCAGTTCGAGCCACCACGGCAGACGGCTGGCCGTGGCTGGCACCAGCGCCAGATCGCCCTTCGATTTGGCAACGGCCTCGACGGCTGCCGCGGCGTTGAAGTGCGAGACAAACGGCACCGTGAAGCCGAAATGAAACCGCGCCGAATCCCGCATGGCGGATTCGCCGGTCGACAGGTCGGCATGGACCGAGAACGGCGCCTGAACATAAGTGAAGGTGGCGATGATGACGCGCCAGATCCCTTCAACGGTATCGAGCGGCAGGATGCCACGATGGCGCTGCACCAGCCGGCGCATCATGTCGGCCTCGCGGGCCGGCCGGAATGCCGAACCGACCTCCTGCGTCTTCTTCACCGAGATCAGCCGGTTGATGATGTCGCTCCGCTGCATCAACAGCCGGTGGACCTGTTCGTCGATGCTGTCGATCTCGCGGCGCAGGTCCTGCAACGACGGCGGAGCGGGGGGCGGCTGGGACATAAACACAAAACCTGGAAAACCTGGAGGAGGCGCCTGCACGCAGCCTGCGCAATTCTCAAAAGCGTCGGCTGGGCTGCGCATAAATAGGTAAGACGCCGCCCGAAAGCAAAGAAAACATCGGGTTCGCCGGTGGCGCGCCGGCGGGTGCATCGATGCGGCAGGGACGTTGCGCTTGACGCAAACGCCGCTTCGGACTAGGCTTTTGTCAGTTCGTGGTCATTTGAGCCGGCCGGCTTGCAGCCACGTTAAACAATTCGCTAAACAGGCCGGGGACAGATGTGATCCCGGCCGAACCGTTTGTTCAGGCCGGTTTTTTTATGGCCCGACGCCGGTAATCACTGTGGGAGGCCTCCCGAAGAGGCCGGTGTCGCGATGGTAGATGTTCAAGTATCCGACGGCACGACGACGCAGACCCAGGAGCGCGAGGTCGATCAACCTTCGTCACGGGTGGCGCTGTTCGGCAAGGATCAGCCGTTACCGCTGGATTGCGGTGTCGATCTGGCGCCGTTCCAGATCGCTTATCAAACCTATGGCACGCTCAACGCCGAACGCTCGAATGCCATTCTGGTCTGCCACGCGCTGACCGGCGATCAACATGCCGCCAACATTCATCCGGTCACCGGCAAGCCGGGGTGGTGGGAAACGCTGCTCGGTCCCGGTCGCGCGCTCGATACCGAACGTTATTTCATCATCTGCAGCAATGTCATCGGCGGTTGCATGGGCTCGACCGGTCCGGCCTCGGCCAATCCGGCAACGGGCAAGGCGTGGGGGCTGGATTTTCCCATCGTCACCATCCCCGACATGGTGCGGGCGCAGGCAATGCTGGTCGATCGTCTCGGCATCGACACGCTGTTTGCCGTGGTCGGCGGCTCGATGGGCGGGATGCAGGTGCTCCAATGGTGCGTCGCCTATCCGCAGCGGGTGTTCTCGGCGTTGCCGATCGCCTGCGCGACGCGGCACTCGGCGCAGAACATCGCATTTCACGAACTGGGCCGGCAGGCGGTGATGGCCGATCCCGACTGGCAGCAGGGCCGTTACTTCGAGCGCGGAACCCATCCGCATCGCGGTCTTGGCGTGGCGCGGATGGCGGCGCATATCACCTATCTCTCGGACGCAGCGCTGCATCGCAAGTTCGGCCGCCGGATGCAGGATCGCGACCTGCCGACGTTTTCGTTCGACGCCGATTTCCAGGTCGAGAGCTATCTGCGGCATCAGGGCTCGTCGTTCGTCGAGCGCTTCGACGCCAACAGTTATCTCTATCTGACGCGGGCGATGGATTATTTCGATATCGCCGCCGATCATGACAGCGTGCTGGCGAAGGCTTTTCGCGGCACCAAGACGCGCTTCTGCGTGGTGTCGTTCACCAGCGACTGGCTGTTTCCGACCGCGGAATCGCGCGCAATCGTGCATGCGCTCAACGCCGGTGGCGCAAGGGTATCGTTCGCCGAGATCGAGACCGATCGCGGCCATGACGCGTTTCTGCTCGATGTGCCGGAGTTTCTCGATATCGCGCACGCGTTCCTGCAATCGGCCGCCGCCGCGCGCGGCCTGACCGACACCGGCGGATAGCATGACGATGCAGCAACGAATTCTGCCCCTGAACGACAGTGCCGGGTTCGACCCGGCAGACTATCGCGGCGACCATCTTCTGGTCGCTGAGATGGTCCCTCCCGGTTCGCGCGTGCTTGATGTCGGCTGTGGCGACGGCGATCTGCTGCAATTGCTGGAGAGCCGCAATGTCGACGGCCGCGGCATCGAGTTGTCGCGCGAGGGCGTCAACCATTGCGTCGCCAAGGGGCTTGCGGTCGTGCAGGGCGACGCCGATACCGATCTCGTCAGCTACCCCGATGATGCATTCGATTACGTCATCCTGTCGCAAACCTTGCAGGCGACACGGCAGCCGAAGGTCGTTCTGGAGAATCTCCTTCGTATCGGGCGGCGCGCCATCGTTTCGTTTCCGAACTTCGGTTACTGGAAAATGCGATTGCAGTTGTTGGTGGGCGGGCACATGCCGCGCACCGACAACCTGCCGGCGACCTGGTACGATACGCCGAACATCCATTTTTGCACGATCAAGGATTTCGTTCAGCTCTGTGATGAGATCAACGTCAAGATGGAGCGCGCCGTCGCGCTTGATCTTTACGGGCGGCCGCTGCGCCTCAACGCGCCGTGGTGGTTCTGGAACATGTTTGGCGAGCAGGGCGTATTTCTGCTCAGCCGTCGCGATAGCGAACGGTGAAGCTAGCACCCTCACCCTGAGGTGCGCGCTCTTGCGCGCCTCGAAGGGCGACGGCTATCCCTCGAAGGCGATGCAAGCGCATCGCCACCTCGGGATGACGCGGTCGCATTGGCTTGTTCCTTGAAATTTATGCCCGCACCGACCGCGGATCGCGCGGACCCCAGCGTCCGGCTTCCGCCAGAGCCAGAAATCTTTCGACGGTTTCGTTGAAAAGCGCGGTCTCTTCGTGATTGAGCACGTGACCGGCTTTTGGAAACATCGCAAGTCCTGAACCGGAGATGTGCTGCTTGAGATAGAGGCTGGCTTCGATACAGGCATCGTCCTCATCGCCGACGATGATCAATGTCGGGAGCGTCACGCGTTTCAATTGATTTTCGAATGCCGACAGCGGCGGGCGGCCGCCCTGGAAATTACGCATGGTGTGCGCCGAACCCAGCGCGTCGTGGCGGGCGAGCGCATCGTAGAAATCCTGGAATCCGCGTGGATCCTTGATCAGGAACGGGATGCGGCCCGGCGTCATGCCGCCGAGTTGCGCGACTGCACCGCCACCTTGCTGTTCGAAGGCGTCGGCGTGGGCCTTGCATTGATCACGGAAGCTTTGCAGGCGGGAGGATTCGAAGCCGGAGCCCACGCCCGCAAGCGTCAGCGAGAGCGTGCGGCTGGGGGCGGACATGCCGACTTGTAACGATGAGTAGGCACCCATCGAGAGGCCGACGAGATGCGCTGCTGAAATATTCAGGTGATCGAGTATGGCGATCACGTCGTCGCGAAAATGTTCGTAGGTGTATGACGCCGCGGTGCCGGGAATACCGGATGGCTTATAGCCGCGCGCCGAGTAGGAGATGCAGCGATGGCCGCGCGAGAAGTATCGCATCTGCGGTTCCCAACTGGCGAAATCGGCGGCGAATTCGTGCACGAACAAGATCGGCGTGCCGTGTCCGGCTTCTTCGTAATAGAGCTGCACCTTGTCGCGCGTCATCGCGTAGGGCATTCGTGTTTCCTCGTCGAATCTGGCGGTAATTTCAGGCGTCACGCTACGCGATAAGCCCCGTTAATCTGCTCTGCGTTGTCCGCAGCCCTGCCATGATAGCGGACTTAAGGAACGGTTTTCGCGCGTTTGGACCGCGATTCAGGGCGTTTTTAGCAATTTTCGGAACATCCATGCCTTTTTCTCGCCATACCGTGATCGGTTCTACCGCTCACGGTCAGGCGATCAACGCCGTCGATCCGAACATTGGCACAGTGTTGGGGGTGTAAAAGGGATTTTGTGGATGGTTCAGTTGCGTAAATTTAGTCGTCCAATTCGCTCAATTCGTTATGTGGTGTTGGCTCTGAGTTCATTGGCAGTGATTGCTTTGACATCTCCCGCCTCCGCCAGACCTCAACATCACCATAGTGCCGGGCGTCACGTCCACGGCCACCATCACGTCCATTCGAAGCATCATGGGCGGCGATATCACCGTCACCACTATCGGCATCGGGCGCATCGCCACAGCCGCGCGACGCAAACCCTGAACTGGGACGATCGAGCGCAGCAATTGCGTGCGCGCGGCCTCGACAATGCTCACGCCAGCATCGCTCCCGATGCGACGGTCAACTCCGGCGGGTTCGGCGTGTCGAATATCGTTGCCGAAGCGCGCAGGTTCATTGGAGGCAATCCGACCGGCCGCTCGCGGCTGTGGTGCGCGCGGTTCATGAACTTCGTCCTCGCCAAGACCGGGCATCGCGGTACCGGCTCGGATATGGCGAGTTCCTTCGCTCATTACGGCCGTCGCGTGTCCGGGCCGCAAGTCGGCGCCATCGCGGTCATGGGCCGGCGCGGCGGTGGTCATGTCGGTGTCGTCAGCGGGGTCGACGCGAAGGGCAACCCGATCGTGGTGTCGGGCAATCACGGTCGCCGCGTTGCGGAAGCGGTTTACCCGCGCGGCCGCGTTTATGCCTATGTGATGCCGACCAATTGAGCGTTGCCTGATCGAGGCCGGCGCTTTCTGTCGATGAATTTCTGGAGGCCGCCCCTTCCTTTCGCGGAGGCCTGTTCCCACATCTGGGTCAAGCCGGGCGGCATCGCCGCGCCGGCGACGAAACCGTAGGCCGGTTGACGAAAATCAGGCGGCAGCGGACCCAATGAAGATGCTGGTTACGTGCCTTCGGGGCGGATCGGCAGGCTGAGGGAAGATCATCGATGAACATTGAAAAATATACTGAACGTGCGCGTGGCTTTCTGCAGTCAGCGCAATCGCTGGCCGTGCGCGAGGGGCATCAGCAGTTCTCGCCGCTTCATATCCTGAAGGTGTTGCTTGACGATAGCGAGGGGCTTGCCGGCGGGTTGATCGATCGCGCCGGGGGCAATTCACGCGAGATTCTGCGGGCGACGGAAGCCGAACTGAATAAGTTGCCGAAGGTATCGGGCGGCGGCGCGGGCCAGATTTATCTGGCTCCGTCAACGGCGCGCGCCTTCGAGGCGGTCGAGCAGGCGGCCGAGAAGGCCGGCGACAGCTTCGTGACCGTGGAACGATTGCTGTTGGCGCTGGCGCTCGACAAGGACAGCGACGCGGGCAAGATTCTAGCCAAAGGCGGCGTCACGCCGCAGAACCTCAACGCGGCGATCAACGCGCTGCGCAAGGGCCGCACCGCGGATTCGGCGACTGCCGAGAATGCCTATGACGCGTTGAAGAAATACGCCCGCGACCTGACCCAGGCCGCGCGGGACGGCAAGCTCGATCCGGTCATCGGCCGCGACGAGGAAATCCGCCGCACCATTCAGGTGCTGTCGCGGCGGACCAAGAACAATCCGGTGCTGATCGGCGAGCCCGGCGTCGGCAAGACCGCCATCGTCGAGGGCCTGGCGCTGCGCATCCTCAACGGCGACGTGCCGGAAAGCCTCAAGGACAAGAAGCTTTTGTCGCTCGACATGGGCTCCCTGATCGCTGGGGCGAAGTATCGCGGCGAGTTCGAGGAGCGGCTCAAGGCGGTGCTGCAGGAAGTGACGTCGGCCGAGGGCGGCATCATTCTGTTCATCGACGAGATGCACACGCTGATCGGCGCCGGCAAGGCCGACGGCGCGATGGACGCGTCGAACCTGCTCAAACCCGCTCTGGCGCGCGGCGAACTGCACTGCATCGGCGCCACCACGCTGGATGAGTATCGCAAGCACGTCGAGAAAGACGCGGCGTTGGCGCGGCGATTCCAGCCGGTGTTCGTGTCGGAGCCGACGGTGGAGGACACCATCTCGATCCTGCGCGGGCTGAAGGACAAATACGAACAGCACCATGGTGTCCGTATCTCGGACGCCGCGCTGGTGGCCGCCGCGACGTTGTCGAACCGTTATATCACCGACCGTTTCCTGCCCGACAAGGCGATCGACCTGGTCGACGAGGCGGCGGCGCGGCTGAAGATGCAGGTCGATTCCAAACCGGAAGAACTGGATTCGATCGACCGGGATATCGTCCGGCTCAAGATCGAGCAGGAAGCGCTGAAGAAGGAAACCGACGCCGGCTCGAAGACCCGACTCGAGAATCTTGAGAAGGAACTGATCGATCTCGAGAAGCAATCGGCGGACCTGACGTCGAAGTGGCAGGCCGAGAAAGGCAAGCTATCGGACGCCCAGAAAATGAAGAGCGAACTGGAGCAGCTTCGCACTGAACTCGCCAACGCGCAGCGCCGCGGCGAATATCAGAAGGCGGGCGAGCTTGCCTATGGGCGCATCCCGGACCTCGAGAAGAAGCTGGCCGCGGTCGAGGCCAGCGAAAATACCTCGATTGCCGAGACCGTCACCTCCGACAGTATCGCGCAGGTCGTGTCGCGCTGGACCGGCGTGCCGGTCGACAAGATGCTCGAAGGCGAGAAGGACAAGCTGCTGCGGATGGAGGCCATGCTGGGCCAGCGCGTCATCGGCCAGACCGAAGCGGTGCGTGCTGTCGCAACCGCAGTGCGTCGCGCGCGCGCGGGATTGCAGGATCCCAATCGTCCGATGGGTTCCTTCATGTTCCTGGGCCCCACCGGTGTCGGCAAGACCGAGCTGACGAAAGCGTTGGCGGAGTATCTGTTCGACGACGAGACCGCGATGGTCCGCCTCGACATGTCGGAATATATGGAAAAGCACTCGGTCTCGCGGCTGATCGGCGCTCCTCCCGGTTATGTCGGTTACGACGAGGGCGGCGCGCTGACCGAAGCGGTGCGGCGGCGTCCCTATCAGGTGGTGCTGTTCGACGAGATCGAGAAAGCGCATCCGGACGTGTTCAACGTCCTGCTGCAGGTGCTCGACGACGGCCGCCTGACGGACGGGCAGGGCCGTACCGTCGACTTCCGCAACACGCTGATCATCATGACATCGAACATCGGTTCGGAGTTCCTGGTGAACCAGCCGGAGGGTGAGGATACCTCGGCAGTGCGCGAACAGGTCATGACCCTGGTGCGGGCGCATTTCCGTCCCGAGTTCCTCAACCGCGTTGACGAGATCATCCTGTTCCATCGCCTGCAGAAGAGCGAGATGGGGTCGATCGTCGCCATCCAGTTCGGCCGCCTCTCGAGGCTGCTGGAGGATCGCAAGATCGGACTCGACCTCGATGCGAAAGGCCGTAACTGGCTGGCGGAGAAGGGCTGGGACCCTGCTTACGGCGCGCGTCCGCTCAAGCGCGTGATCCAGCGCTACGTGCAGGATCCTCTGGCTGAAATGATCCTCGCCGGTGACGTCAGGGACGGAGACCACGTGGCGATTTCAGCGGACGGCGGCGCGCTCACCTTCAACGGGAAAGCACCGCGCACCGACGAGATCGAGGAAACGGAGACGCCGAAGGCGAAGCGTAAACTTCACTGAAGGAAGCGCCACCGCCTTCAAAGGCACAAGCCAACCAAGCCGCCCCTCGATGTGCCGCATCGTGGGGCGGTTCGATTCGTGCATGCGTTAAGGTGCTTTCCGGCGAAATGGATGACGGTTTGCGCGAAGAAAACGCGTTACGCCGAAATCGGACAGCCTCTGTTCCGATCCTGTCGGATTCGGGACGATTCTAGCGGGCGCTGACTTGCCGCGCGGCGCTTTGGCCGCGTCCCGGCTGGCCTGTTGTGGTGCCGGCAGGTTGGGCGACAAGATTCTCGGAAACGCGCGGCGCATTGCGGCTGTTCATCAACGCATCGATCCGATTGTGCTCTTTTTCGAAGGCCGCCATCATCGGGCCGTCGAGCGAGCGGCCGCGGGGCAGCCTGACACGCATCGGATCGACAAAACGCCCATTGACCAGAATTTCATAGTGGACGTGCGCGCCGGTGGATTGCCCGGTCGAGCCGACGAAGCCGATCACCTGTCCCTGCCGCACGCGCTTGCCGGGTTCGATGCCCTTGGCGAAAGCCGACATGTGGCCGTAGGCCGTCTCGTAGCCGTTGTTGTGCTTGATGCGGATGTACTTGCCGTAGCCGCCTTCCCACTCGGCTTTTTCGATGATGCCGTTACCGGATGCAAAAATCGGCGTGCCGTAAGCGGTCGCCCAATCCACGCCGGTGTGCATCTTGGTGTAGCCGAGGATCGGATGGCGTCGCGCGCCGAAACCCGAGCGCATGATCGCGTTGCTGACCGGCTTGCGGACCAGGAACTTCTTCGCGCTTTTCCCGGTCTCGTCGTAGTAATCGACGATCCCGTCATCGGTGGTCTGGAAACGATAGTACTTCTTGGTTTCGCCGCCGACGGTGAGGGAGGCGTAAAGCACGTCGTCCTTTTCGATTGCCGGTGTCGTCTCGTCGTCGCCGGCGTAGAACACCTCGAACGAATCGCCGGCCTGCGCCCGGCGCTGGAAATCGACGTCATACGAATAGATGCGGATCATGTCGTCAATGACGTCCGGCGGCACCTTGTGGCGGAGCGCCGTCTCATAGATGCTTTGGTAGAGCCGTACGCCGGTCCCGTCGTCGTCATCGTCCTCTTCGTCGTTGTTGGCGGCGGCGGTTGCGGTATTCAGGCTCTGGACGTCGACTGATACGTAACGGCCGAGATCCGACAGCGCGACCACGGCCTCGACTGTCGAATCGTTGGCGACGATGACGCGATAGGGCTGCAGCCGCCGGCCGGGCGCGGAGGGCTCCATCAGGATGCGCAGTTTCTGGCCTTCACGCAAGCCCCCGTCGCGGCCGCGCGGACCCAGCGTGGTGGCGATGGCCCTGGCTTCTTCCGGCGTGGCCCCCTGGTCGAGCAGCACCGACGTCACGCTATCGCCTTTCTTGACGATGTGGACCCGCTCGTTGGTCGCGTTGCCGCCAGTGACCTGATCCTTGGTTTTCGGCAGCAACGTCACGTTTTCCGGCACGATACGAGCCTCGAAGCCCGCATAGGGGTCGGCGGACGCGGCCTCGTTGGCGTAGGCCATCCTGATGTCCGGCCGAACGCCGGCATCGGAGGTCGCGCTGGCGAGCGTATAGCGTACGGCTGTGTTGCCGTGCCAGCTCGAGGCGTCGCGCACCCGCATCAAGACTTCGTCGATGGCGATGCTGGCGCTAATTCTGGCCCGTGGCAGCACGGCCCCGAGGTCGCGGGTGACAAACGATACTTCGGCGTCGGGTTCTGCGGCCGCGCCTTGCGCATTGTCGATGGCTGCTGGCGTCGATCCGGATTCGGTGAGCAGGCGTTGCGCGTTGAACGGTGGGATCTTGGCACTGAGGTCGCTGGTCGACAGCGACAGGTTGCCGGCGATGCGGATGTAAGGGCGGACCCGCATCACCTCGCGATTGCCGACCTGGGCGGGGGTCGAAACCCGCACCACGGTCCGGGCTGCGCTGGTTTCGCTGGGCGGCGGCAGGCGATCGCTTTTGTGGAGGGCTGCGAGGCGGTCGTTGGCGCCGAAGGCTCCCCGCAGCGCGCCTTCGACGCGTTCCGGCATTTTGGCAAACGTTGTTTCGCCATCCAGAGATGCGAAAACGGCGCCGCCGATCAAGGCTGCGCCGCACAAGCCGGTCAGAATCGTCCCGCTGAACCATTGCACTGAGATACGGCGGCGATCGATGACGGCGGCTTCGGAGCCATCGACGGACAGCGGCGGTTCGTGACCGAGGTCGATGACCCCGGATTCACGCCCTGAAAAGGCCCCGCGTGACGTCTTCTGGTTCAAACCGCCGTCCCCCGAAATTCCGTTAGCATTCAAAGCGTTCCGCCATCGCGGTTCCGGCCGATAAGGCGGCGCCGAACCTCGCGAACAACGTGACGCGTCGTTGCGATGCGCCATGGCTCGCGTCGACGCGTAACACCCTTACCCCGGACCACCGAATACCGGAAATCCTGGCGCATGACACGGCAACGCCTGAAAGCGTGCCAAGCGAAACCCTGCCAACCAAAGTGCTGGCCTGAGCCTCGGACGTCAATGTCGAAAATGCGCCCGGATACCGCCGGGGCCCCTGAAACGGCGCTGTTTTCATCGCTGATCGCCGATCCCCGGAAGGTCGCTGGCCCATTGGCCGCTTCGGCCGCCAGCGATTCATCAAAAATCTGTCGGCCAGAACGTCGCAGGAATGTGGCTCAAGTACGGCGCAGGCCCCAAAAACCCTTGTCCTACAGGCGTTTTGAAATTCTTGGAGGTGCGTGACGATTTCTTGACGAGAGGCGTTGACAAGCGTCGCAGAGGGGGCCTATAACCCGGCCACTGAGCGCGGCGATGCTTTGGCTCTCTAGCCAAGGTTTCTGATCGCGCCTTTGAAGTCCCTCACTTAGCTGAGTGAATCAACAGCCGATAGTTATCGGTTGTCATTCGGCGTCGGGTAGGGTTTCAGATGCTCCCAGATATGGGAGCGGGAGCTTCGCGCTCCGGGCTGTTTGACAAGTGAAGATGAAGAAAGAGAAACGTGGACGGCGGAGTCCTTGCGGGTCTCGATTGACGGAAGCTTCGGCTTTCGCTCATTGAGACCGGACGAAAGACTTCGGCGGTACACGTTTCAAAGGTTACACCATGGTCTCAGAAATGAGATCGCGTTGTCCGCGATGTGAATCGCGTTCAATGACTATGGTGGGACCTCGTCAAACGTTGTGATCAGCCGGTTTAAAGTTTCAAGTCCAACTTGAGAGTTTGATCCTGGCTCAGAGCGAACGCTGGCGGCAGGCTTAACACATGCAAGTCGAACGGGCGTAG
>Ga0209952_1000529_pt1 | contig 53376 bp, 46 predicted proteins | sample ThiBiot_750_biof_2_FD_183951 | JGI IMG/M metagenome (GOLD analysis project Ga0209952, IMG submission 183951) | Wastewater bioreactor microbial communities from Cape Town, South Africa - Thiocy_cont_750_biof (SPAdes) | ecosystem: Engineered > Bioreactor > Thiocyanate-remediating >...
TCGTCAAGGTCGGCTTCGAGCAGTTCATCGCAACCGCCGCCCACCAGAACGGTCTCGCCTACGGCATCGCTACCGCCCTGATGGCCCTCTTCACAGGATGGCTCGCTTCAATCGCATTCAAAAGAGAATGAAGGAACGTCAAGGCGAAAACCGCCTGCCTTGTCGGCAACCCAGACCGCGCGGCGCATTCAGAAATGCGGATTACCGGCCTCATAGCTCAATGTGCTTTAAATGCTCGGACAATCCGGAATCCATCTATTGCCGTTTGAGCTCTATCTTCAGAAGTCCGATCCCCAGAACCCGGCCATCCGGTGAACCAGTCAAGGCTAGCGGCGAGGTGGCATTCGGGACGGAGAGCATAATCTTCCGACCTCCCTTGGCTCCCGACAGCGGTACCTCGACTTCCATCACATCACCCGAGGTTGCCACAAGCCGTTCATCCCATTTCCACGTGGGTTCGCCGCTGCTCAATGAGACGGGCACCGATCGGGACTGACTGGCGCCGAAAACGATGAAGCTGAGCACCGCGTTGCAGCCCCTGGTTTCGCAGTCCTTGGGAACAGGAAGCGTCAGCCTGGCCATCTCGCGGGACCAAACGTGGTCCGATTCCAGTTCATGCCAACCTTCTCGAAGAACGTAAGAGCTCTCCTTGAAACCCGTTTCCAACACAATCGGATAGTGGATTCCCGCAAATAAGCTGCTGAGCAATGCCAGTCGATTTGCCTGACTTGAGAACTCCGGCCGCAATCTGACCGTCGCAAACAGGTCGGAGTCCATGACCTCCACGTAGGGTGATTCACGCAACGCTGTAATAAAAGGCTGAAGCTCGATTTTCCGCTCCGCCGGGCAGAGAAACCCGGGAATGCTGCGAAGGTCCCCCCGTTGTTCGTCGCTCAACCTGGCCGTCGTCCGATCGGGACACGGCCACAGGTGGGCGGACCAGAGCATATTGAAGTATGGGAGAACGAGAACATCTGCCGCACCATCGATCAACATCCCGACCGCAGCCGGCACCTTGCCGGGATCAACCTCTCCGCTCAGAGTTGCCATCTCCGGCGGCCACATTGATCGCGCCGCGAACCAGTTTTTGTCGCCTCCGATGTTGAACGTCCGAAAGCCGGCGCTCGGCGCCAAATAATTGGCGAAGAAATCATTTCGTGCGGGAATGAACGCCACAGTTTCGGCTGGCTGAATCCGTTGGCGAAGGTCGGCCACAAGGTCATGGTCGATCTGTCGAAACATGTCCCGCCTATCAACACCTTCTCGCCATGTGTCCAGGGGATTCGGCAGGTTGAATAAAACCACGGCGAGCAAACCCAATAACCATGGGCCTTTTCTGTCAGTGCGCGGCACCTGAATCATGATCAACAGCCATAACGCGAAGATGCCGACCGCGGACCACCGATAGGCCGCACGCATCACGTTGAAGCCGGGCAACCATTCGGATATCCATGCATTGCCGGTCGGCATGACCGCGAATTCAGGCGGCATCAATGCGCTCTTTTGGCCGGGATGACTGAGTTGCAACGACTCTGGTTTAGTCGATTCGATCTGCAGCGAAGGCCCGAGCGCCATGTAGAAACCGAAAATCGCAACAATCAGCACGCCGGTGGCGATTTTCATCTGTCTCGTGCGCCACCAGGCAACCAAGCCAAGCAACAGCACCAGCAGCGCAAAAGTGGTTACCCAAACCGACGCATCGCCGAAGTAGAGTTCATCTGTCCGCTTCAGACTGAGGCCCAAAAGATCCGGCAGCCAGAGCACGCCTTTGGTCGGTATGACAATAAATGAAAGGTCCAGCCCCCAACCCCTGAAAAAATCGATCGGTTGCGCCTCGAAGCCGGGCTTGCGGATGAAGGCCGTGAAGAGAACATAGGCGAGGCCAAAGCTGGCGATGTGAACCGGAATCGCGATCCTTGTGAGCGCAGGCCTGAGCTCCGGGCACGTAACCAATGAATAACACAAAAGAATGCTGGAGCCAGCGGCAAACATCACGAAGGTATAGCCATCCATAAAAACCGAAACGATCGCCGCCGCGAAATAGAGCACAACGGCTGACGGAGCTATTTGCGATGTTCTGGATCCGATCAGAAACAACTTGAGAACTGCAAGGAAGTAGAACGACAGCAGCGCAATCCCCAACGACACCATGCTATATCCAGCATGCGCCCAGATGATCGGCATCGTCAGCCAGACTATGCTGCCCAGCAAAGCGACCAGTCGAGATGCCTCGAATCGCCTGGCGATCCGATAGGCAGAAAACATCGCCAGTCCCAACCAGAGCGCCGCCATCGTCGCATAGGCATCAGCGGCATGCAGGCCCAGCCTGATCAAAAGGCTTGCCGGCCATGCCCCCGCCAACCCAAAGGCAATAGCCGCGGGCATCGGGATTCCAAAATCATGAACGTAGAGGTTCAGTAACGGCCCATGCGCCAGCGACTCCGAGAATCCTGTCGTCCACACAGCCTGCCCGAGTGTGGGAATCATCAGGAAAGGCACCGCGCCCTGCACGAAAAGCACGAAGGCGATCGCCACCAGTGCGGCAACGACTTCCCTCAACGACCAGCTTGGATTCTCAGACATTATTTTCCTCGACTGCACGCACTCTGGCCGAAACTACAAACGCGGCCGCGAAGAACAAAAGCCGCTGATGACGGTCACACCAACCGGCCGGGAAGAACGGCCACGAAGGGCTCGATCTCTGCCACACCCACTTGAACAACAACACAGATGCACGAATTGCAGCCTCGAAATGTTCGAGGTCATGGCGCCCCAACCGCATCAACTCGCGTCAACATATCCTCCAATCAGATAAAAACCCAAATCTCCGAGCACTGTCACGGCCCGTCCCATCACCACTGCAAGCAGGATCACCGGCGGGTTGGCGAATCCGGCAAGCAGAAACAACAGCACAGCCTCGCGCACGCCAATCCCAGCCGGAGCACCGGGGGTTACGAGTCCGGCGAGCCATGCCAGTACATAGGCTCCAGCTATCACAGGCATCTGGCTAGCCGTGGCATTGCCGCCGGCGAGCAGATACGCTCCAACGAATATCACCCCCGACATGATGAGGAAAAATCCGTAGCAGGCGGCAGAGCGTGCGATCCTGTTTCCAAACAGCATTTTCACAAGCGAGAGCGAAAGAACAACGGTGCCTGCGAACAGAAGCGGCCCAAGCAACACGCCAAAATTCGGCCAGTAGATTGGCAAAAGGAGCGGCGCGAAAAGCCCACCGCAAAGAGCTATCACGACCAATTCCGCCACAGAGGATTTAGCAAGAGCGCCGTGCGATATTCCTGCTGCGGCACCGAGCGCTTGCCGCCCGACAAGGTGGAAGATGTTGCCCGGAACATACTTTGCCAGTTGCGAAAGAGCATAGACCCGGACCGCCCAGCCAAGCCGACATCCGATGCCGAGATGGTTGAGGATTTCGCGCCACCCGGCCGCAAGCAGAACGTCCGAGACGCCATATGCGATGGCGAGAGCCAGGATCGCGATATAACCGGAGGCACCTACGGACGTGAGATCGATCTGCTCGCGATAGACGATCAACTTCCATCCCACGAACACGATACCCGCGACACCGAGGGCAACGCCTAGGTGGTGAAGCAACTTCCTTGGGGGCAGGTCAGGAATCATGGCAGCCGTTAATGACGACCTGGCTGACTCCAAACAAGATGCGGCGATAGTCAGCCAATTTCAGGCTCGCGGCCCTGCCGAGTCCCGCAGGTCGTTCTCGACTCAGAAGCTCCTCGTGCTCGTCATTCGCGCTGCGACTGAAGAGGCTCAACTGTGAACCAGCCCACATTAACGAGCGGTGAGTTGTGCAGACAACGCGCATGCTGGCGCCGCTTTGCAGGTTTTCCGTCAGCGCATCATAAAATGCCACAGGGTCGCTGACACACTCGATGACAGCGAGTGCAATCACAGTATCGAATGTCTCGCCGTCCAGCCGAAGCTCCTGATGGAAAGTGTGCAACGGGTGATCGGCTCGCGCGGCATCGATTGACACTAGATCGATGTCGATTCCGACATAGTTGCCGCTGTCGATATGGTCCGCCAGAGCGCCGCTGCCGCAACCCACATCGAGAACGCTGCCTTTCAAGTGTGAGAGCACGGCCGAAATGCGTTGTCGCTTCAGAAGCGGTGAAAGCAGACCTTCGGTAGCCTGATCGGCCATTCTTGCTTCCTTGGTCGATGGAATAGCGATACGGCAGCTGACGATGCCATCTCTTTCAAGATTGCTTGCGCCGACAGTGAATCATGGTCCAGGGCAGCGGGGAAAGCACCTCAACGACCTCAAAATATCGTTGAACGAGCGCGGTGATGCCGCCCTTCGACCAGTGCTGCAAATGGCCGGGTGTATTGCCGAAGTCAGAGAGATATTTGCAACGCGCCATGTTGAGAATGCGCCATAGGGGCTCCCGTGGCACGCTGATGATCAGGTCCGCGCCCACGATGCCTTGCAGCACCCGCATTGCCCTCTCCGGCTCCTCCAGATGCTCCATGACTTCACAGCACACGATCAAGTCGGCACTGTCACGTTCGGGCGCCATCTCGTAGATGCTGCGCGCCTCGAAGCACGTCGCATCAAGGCCGCGCTCACGCGCCTCGGCACGAGCCATGCCAATCACCTTTTTGGAGAAGTCGGAACCGCGGGTTTCGATCCCCTGAGCGAGCCATCGCATCACCCAGTAGCCCTCACCGCAACCCACTTCGTGAATGGTTTTGGGCTGAATCTTCGACACGAGGCTCGACAACGCATCGTCGAATCCCGTCACCATACGCCGTGCTAACGGATTCCGAGAGTTGTACTTGTCGTAGGCGTTGCCAATTACAATTCCGTCTTCTTCAACGCCGCCCGCGATCTTGATGCTCATCATAAACTATTCGCACTGATTGCCGAGATTTCAGCTTTAATCGATTCAATGTTTTCACTGCTGGCCGAATTTGCGGCCTTGAATCGTATATCCTCCAAAAGCTTTCTGTTCGCCGCCAACAGATCGGCAATAAACGCGACGAGAAGCGTCTGGAAGCCGATGCCTAGCAGGACCGACGCCAGAATCAAAGACTGGATATGGCCGTCGCCCTCATCATTGAGATACAACCACATGAAATGCAGGCCGATGAGGAAGCCAATCCCGAACAGGAACGCGCCAATCGAGCCAAAGAAGCTGAAGGGCCGGTAGATAATGAAGATTCGCACAATCGTGACGATGCTGCGCCGGATATAGGACGGGATATTCTTGACGAGGCGTGACGGCCGGAGATCTTCGTTGACCCGAATGGGAACGGAGGTGACCGTCATGTTTTTCTGGCCGGCCTGAATAATCGTTTCCAACGTGTAGGTGTAATCGTTGAACACCATCAGGCGCTGGGCGGCCGCACGGCTCATCGCGCGAAAACCACTTGGCGCGTCCGGGATATCCGTTTTGCTCGCTGCTCGGACAACCCAGCTTCCCAGCTTCTGGAGTAGCTTTTTGACGGGCGAGAAATGTTCGATGGCAGATATCGGACGAGCGCCGATCACCATTTCCGCCCGATGTTCGAGGATAGGTTGTACAAGGACTGGAATGTCGTCCGCGTTGTATTGATTGTCGGCGTCGGTATTGACAACAACGTCCGCTCCCAGCCGCAGACATGCATCCAATCCGGGCATGAATGCTCTGGCCAGTCCCTTGTTGCCGAAGTGCCTGACGACATGATCGACGCCATGTGCCGTTGCAACCTCTGATGTATTATCCTTGCTCCCATCATCAATAATCAGCCACTCGACCGAGGTGAATCCCGGGACAGTGCGGGGCAATGCTGAAAGGGCGACCGGCAGCGTCTGCGCTTCATTAAAACATGGTATTTGTATAATTAGCTTCATGCTCTCTTTCTGTCTCGACGCTATCAACTTCGGCCGCGGTGGCGACGGCTTCTTCGACTGGTTTTGTCCGAGGTTCAACAGCCTACCCGCAGTTAGCCGCAACACACAATTGCCGGCGCTTCTCTCTCACCGACTTACGCACGCCTAGCGCCATCCCGTGACGGCTTCCGGCGCAACTGTCGCTGGCATCACAATGGCAACGGGCGCGCGTGACACAAAGGCGACTGGGCAATTCGCCATCGGGGCGATAATGTTAGCAACAGCCAATATCGGAGCGTTGCGTGCAGGATCCCGTTCATATCGTACATCGCCAGATCTGGCGCGAAACCGGCCTGTCGGCTGGCGAGCGGACGATTCCCGAAGAAACCGCCGTAGCGCTCACTTATAATGGCGGCAGCTACGCGGTGATGATGGCGACGCCGCAGAATCTCGAAGACTTCGCCATCGGCTTCAGTCTCACCGAAGGCATCATCACCAGCGCAGCCGACATCGATAGTTTCGAGATCATCCCGCAGGATGACGGCATCGAACTGCGCATGTGGTTGCGTCAATCCGAGGCCGAACGGCTGTCGGACCGGCGCCGCCACATCGCGGGACCAACCGGCTGCGGACTTTGCGGCATCGACTCGATTGCCGAGGCGATGCGCCCCGCCGCCATCGTGCGGCCGGGGGGAGAGTTCAGCGCTAGCCAGATCATGGAGGCAATGGCGGCCCTTTCGCCACTGCAGACGCTCAACAGCGCAACCCGGGCGGTTCATGCCGCAGCATTCTGGAACGCGCCCAAGGGGATCGTTGCGCTGCGCGAGGATGTCGGCCGACATAACGCCCTCGACAAGCTGGCCGGGGCGCTGGCGAGGTCGAACACCGATGGCGGTTCGGGAATGGTGCTGCTGACCAGCCGGGTATCGGTGGAAATGGTGCAGAAAACAGCAATTATCGGCGCGCCATTGATTGTTTCCGTCTCGGCGCCCACCGCGCTGGCGGTCCGAATGGCCGACGCGGCCGGAATAACCCTGGCGGCCATTGCCCGTGCCGATGGATTCGAAGTCTTTACTCACAACTATAGATTGAATTTTACAAAAGCGATCGCCTGATTGTTTCTGCGCGATATGGATAATTAGGTCACGCTTACGGACGCCCGCGCGACCGAACAAGACGCGAACGGTGTTATTTTATCGCATTGCGGTATCAATGTGCCTTCCGCACCGGAATCGACGGCGAAATTGCGGCAATCGAAGCTGGATTGTGGCCACATTCTGGCGACGTTAAGGTTCCATTAAGTAACAAAAAATTGTGGTTCCCCAACTAGTTAGGAACGACCCATCTGTGACCTATTGGTGACAGCATTTTACGCAAAACGTGTCTAAGACAACGCCTGACGGTGGCAATGACCGCCCGCTTATTGATCTTGATTCAATCGGGATCTGTCTTGGAGAGCACAATGAAAAAGTTTCTACTCGGTACTGTGGCGTTGATCGCAATGGGCGCGACCGTGCCAGCACTTGCCGCCGACCTGGCTGCCCGGCCCTACACCAAGGCTCCGGCCTACGTCCCGGCGCCGATCTACAACTGGACCGGTTTCTACATCGGCGGTCACGTCGGTGGCGCGTTCCGCGGCAACGACAACAACTTCGTCGGCGGCAGCAACGACGGCACGTTCATGGGCGGTGTGCAGGTCGGTTACGACACGCAGTTCGCGCCGAACTGGGTTGCGGGTCTGGAAGCCAACTACAGCTTCCTCGACACCAACAGCTCGATCGCCAATCGTGGCCTCGGTTCGGTGACCGGCCGCCTCGGCTACACCTGGGGTCCGGCGATGCTGTACGCCAAGGGCGGCTACGCCTGGGCTGACACCCGCTTCACCAACGGCTTCGGCGGTGACGGCGGCCGTGACGGCTACACCGTCGGTGGCGGTCTCGAATACCTGTTCACGCAGAACTGGTCGGGCAAGATCGAATATCAGTACTACGACTTCGGCAACCACAATGTGTTCCTGAACAACGCCTTCCTGGGCCGCGTTCACAACGACGAGCACACCATCAAGGCTGGCCTCAACTACCGCTTCAACTGGGGTGGCCCGGTTGTTGCCAAGTACTGAGCCAAGTACTGAGCTGTGATTACCGATCGTCTCTAACGAGCGATCAGGCATAGCAGGAAGGCCGGCCCCAAGGGTCGGCCTTCTTCGTTTGCGGCACCGAAGTCCTTTCGGTTCGGATGGAATCAGAACCGGGACTTCATGCTTTTGATTTGACGCGTTTTCGTCACGCGAACCGGTATCCGCTTCGCTCGAAAAGCCTTCAAAAATAACGCCTGTCTTCGAATTTTCCCGATTTTGTTAACCTTGCTCCCCGATACTCCGCCCCCGAATTTATCCTGATCGAACAAACAGGGACGGGGGACACCATGACGCTGTGGGCTGGGCTCGGCAAACTGCGGCTAATCGGTCCTCCGGCACAGCGCCTCAATTTCCTCCGCCCGCGATGGGGCAATTGGGGAATCAAGGAAAACCTGTTCACGGCATTTGCGACGATCGCCGGCATCGCCGTTCTCATCAGCGTCGGGGCCGGCATGATTCTGGGTCAGCTTGGCGGAATGATGCAGGATCTCGGCGGCCGCGACATTCCACGTCTGGCGGCAAGTCTGCAATTGGCCGCCCGCAGCGCCGATCTGGCCAGTCAGGGACCCACGGTTCTGGGCGCTCCCGACCAGGCGGCCCTGACCGAACAGGTTCGCAAGATAACCGACCTGCAAGAAGCGGCGCTCGCCAAACTCGGTGAAATCATCGAACTCGGTGCCGACCCGTCGATCGTCGCGGCACTGCAGGAAAACGTCAAGAACATCGAAGACACGGTCAAGAGCCTCGGCAATGCAGCCAAGGAACGCCTCGAACTGTCGGCCCAGCATCAGCGACTATACGCTTTGCTGCGCGACAACCAGAACGCATTCATCGCCGCCGCCAACCCGGTCATGATGTCCGCGCAAGCCAACATCAACGCCGTTCTCGTGTCCGCCAATTTATCGCCGGACGACGCGACCTCTGCCGCGCGAACCGTCGAGTTGCTCAGCAACGCTATCTCCAGCGTCAATACGATTGCCGCGGACTTGACCGCGGCGCTGGCTGCGCCCAACAGCGAAGCCCTCGAACAGATCGCCGCTTCACTGCAGACCGCCAAAAAGCGCGCGGCGTCGAATCTCGATGAATTGACCGGCGGAAATGGCACGGCAGCACTCAAGGCCGCAGCCCAGAAGCTGCTGCCGTTAGCCGATGGCAAGGATGGCGTCCTCAGGATGCGTCAGCGCGAGTTGGACTCCAATGATTATGGACAACTCATCCTTGAGGAATTCCGCAAGCTCAACGCCGGTCTCGGCATGAGCGTGCAACGCCTCGTCGACGGCGTACAGGCGGACACCGACGCCTCGTCTTACAAGGCGCGGCAGACCGTTTCGATCGCCACCCGCGTGATGCTGCTGCTTGGCGGCCTGACCCTGATCGGCTCGGCGCTGTTTGTCTGGCTCTACGTCGGCCGCAATATTCTCGCACGGATCGGCGGACTGCAGCGAACAATGAAGCTGTTGTCAGACGGCGACCTCGAAACCGAGGTCGCGCGTGGACGACAGCACGACGAAATCGCGGTGATGGCGGATTCACTGGAGATTTTCCGTGAAAACATGATCCGCGCGCAAACGCTGAGCGCGGATCAGGATCGCGACCGGCGCGCCAAGACTGAACGCGCGACGCGCATGGAGACGCGCATCACCGAATTCGAAGCCAGTGTCCGCTCCGCCCTTGAACGCGTGCAGACCTCGGCCAATACAATGGAAGCGACAGCGCAAAACATGTCCGCAACCGCAGACCGATCAAGTGCGCTGGTCAATGCAGTGGCCTCGGCGGCGGAGGAAACCTCGGTCAACGTACAAACGGTTTCATCCGGCACCGAACAACTGTCCTCGTCGATCCTCGAGATCGGCCGACAGGTCATCAGTTCCGCCGAAATCGCCAGCAAGGCGGTCAGCGAGGCCGGCAAGACCGACGCCACCATGCGAGGCCTCGCCGACAATGCCAACCGCATCAGTGTCGTCGTCGACCTGATTCAGACTATCGCCTCGCAAACCAACCTGCTGGCGCTCAACGCCACCATCGAGGCCGCGCGGGCGGGCGAAGCCGGTCGCGGTTTTGCCGTCGTCGCATCCGAGGTCAAAAACCTCGCCAGCCAGACCGCCAAGGCAACCGAAGAAATCCGCTCGCAAATCGCCAATATGCAGCAAGTGACGACGACCGCGGTCGGCACCATCCAGAACATCGGGCTGACAATCGGCGAGATCAACGAGATTACAACGACGATCGCCGCCGCGGTCGAGCAGCAAGGCGCCGCGACCCGCGAGATCGCACGCAATATCCAACATGCCGCCGGCGGCACCAGCGAAGTGTCCAGCAACATCGTCGGCGTCAGCCAGGCGTCGGCGGATGCCGGTTCGGAGGCCGGCAATGTTCTCGCCGCATCCGGCGCGCTTCGTCGCGAGGCCGACGTGCTGCGTGGCGAGATCGATGCGTTTCTGTCCAGCATTCGCGCCGCGTGACGCCGCAGCGCCATTGCGCACCTTCGCTCACCGAAACGCCCCCGGCATCCACTGCTCACGCGATGGCAAAAGGGCAATTGCCGAAACCGGGGGGCCACTCGCTTCCATCCACCAAGGCGGCACGGAATAGGCCGCCCCGCCGGCGCGGGTCCGCCGCCCTTGCACGATTTCGCGGGGTTGGGAACCGGTTTTACGACTGGCGCCCACGGCATTGTTTCGCTAAGCCGTCCTCCTGAACCGGATTGGCTGCGAGACATGGACACAAAAACAAGCACATCCCAAAGCCCGGCCGAAGCGTTGCGCTATCCATGGGCAACGCCTCCCGGTCCCAACGAAGTCATCGAGGTGATGCCGGGCGTGCTTTGGATTCGGCAGAAGCTGCCGTTCCAGCTCAACCATGTGAACATCTATTTGATCGCCGATGGCGACGGCTGGACCATGATCGACTCCGGCTTCGGCAACGAGGAAACTATTGCCGCATGGACGGCACTGTTCGAAGGGCCGCTGGCCAATTTCAACATCACGCGCCTGATCGTCACCCACTCGCATCCCGATCACGTCGGTCTGGCCGGCTGGATCGTCGAACGCTTCAATTGCCCGCTGGTGATGTCGCAGGTCGAATACCTGCAATCGGTCTACCACCAGAATCGCGGCACCGAAGAACGCAAGATGGCGCAGCGCCTGTTCTTCCGCCGTCACGGCATGGATGAAGGCCTCACCGACAAGCTGCTTGGCCGCGGTCAGGATTACCTCAAGCGTGTCTCGACATTGCCGGCATCCTACCATCGCATCTCGCACGGCGATGAAATTTCCATCGGTGCCCGGCGCTTCAAGGTCATCACCGGCGGCGGCCACGCACTCGACCAGGTCATGCTGTATTGCGCCGCGGACAAGCTGTTCCTGTCCGCGGATCAGGTACTCAGCAAGATCTCACCCAATGTCAGCGTCTGGGCGGTCGAACCCGATCAGAACTCGCTGGGCGAATACCTGGCCTCGCTGGCCAGCCTGACCACGACGCTGCCCTATGACGTGCTGGTGCTGCCGGGACACGGCGTGCCGTTCTACGGTTTGAAAACCCGCATCAAGCAACTGGCCGATCATCACGAAGAGCGCTGCGGCATGATCGCCGCCGCCTGCCGCGAAACATCGAAAACCTCGGCCGATCTGGTGCCGGTCGTGTTTCACAAATATCCGCTCGATGCTCACCAGACCGGATTCGCCGCCGGCGAATTGATTGCCCACGTCAACTACATGCTGAACGAGGGACGCCTGACGCTCGACCGCCAGCCCGACGGCATCCTGCGCTTCAGAAGCACCTGAAGCGGCCGCTACTCCATTTCCCACCGCACGACGTTGCGCCAGATCAAACTCGGAGGTCGCGCGCCCGCAACCCCGCTTAACGCGTGCTGCGACCCTTGAGTTCGCATTTCGGCTCGACAGCCATCCTGGAAAGGCTCTAAAAAGAGCCATGCCGCGTCTTGGTGAGATCCTTTGACGTGGCCTGTCGATTTCGGATTTTGCGATGAATTACAATCGGTTCTTCAGTGAGGCCGTTGACCGTCTGCATGACGAGCGACGTTATCGCGTTTTCGCCGACCTGGAACGCATCGCCGGCCGCTTCCCCCACGCGACGTGGTACGCGCCGAGCGGGCCGCGCACCGTCGTGATGTGGTGTTCCAACGACTACCTCGGCATGGGACAACATCCCAAGGTGGTCGGAGCGATGGTTGAAACCGCGACCCGCGTCGGGACCGGCGCCGGAGGCACTCGCAACATCGCTGGGAATCACCACCCGCTGGTGCAGCTCGAACAGGAACTGGCCGATCTCCATGGCAAGGAGGCCGCACTGCTATTCACGTCCGGCTACGTTTCGAACCAGACCGGCATCTCGACCATCGCCAAGCTTATTCCCAATTGCCTGATCCTGTCCGACGCGCTCAACCACAACTCGATGATCGAGGGCATCCGGCAATCGGGGTGCGAGCGTCAGGTATTCCGCCATAATGACGTGGCGCACCTCGAGGAATTGCTGGTCGCTTCCGATCCCGACCGGCCCAAGCTGATCGCGTGCGAAAGCCTGTATTCGATGGACGGCGACATCGCGCCGCTGGCCAGGATTTGCGATCTTGCCGAGCGCTATGGCGCGATGACTTATGTCGACGAGGTTCATGCCGTTGGCATGTACGGCCCACGCGGCGGCGGCATCGCGGAGCGTGAGGGCGTAATGCATCGGATCGACGTGCTGGAAGGCACGCTGGCCAAGGCATTCGGTTGTCTCGGCGGATACATTGCCGCCAAGTCCGAAATCATCGACGCAGTCCGCTCCTACGCTCCGGGATTCATTTTCACGACATCGTTGCCGCCCGCGATCTGCGCCGCCGCAACTGCCGCGATCCGTCACCTCAAAACGTCGACCTGGGAGCGCGAGCGCCATCAGGATCGCGCCGCCCGCACCAAGGCGATCCTCAACGCCGCCGGGCTGCCGGTGATGTCGAGCAACACCCACATCGTTCCGCTGTTTGTCGGAGATCCCGAACACTGCAAGCAGGCCTGCGATATCCTGCTGCGCGAGCACGGCATCTACATTCAGCCGATCAACTATCCGACCGTCGCCAAGGGCACCGAACGGCTGCGCATCACGCCGTCTCCGTATCACGACGACGGCCTGATCGACCAACTCGCCGAAGCTCTCCTGCACGTCTGGGACCGGCTCGGCCTGCCGCTGCATGCCAAATCGATGGCGGCTGAGTAGCTAGTGTGGTTTGGGTTCAGAAGTTCGCTTGAAGGACTCGCCGAGACAATGAAGCGAACTTCTGAACCACCACACTAGTGTCCCGAATCCGAAGTTCGCCTCATTTTGCAGCGTTCACCTTTGCGAACTTCGGATTCGCAAGGACACTAGAGCGGGATGGGGCTAGTTTGAATCGATTGTGGATTCCCAAATCAGAAAGCTTCTGATTCAACATGCTGACTGGGAAGGAGGCCAGCATGGATGGGACGAGCGTATTCGAACGACCTTCGTGAGCGGGTGGTGAGGGCTGTCATCAAAGGCGGCCTGTCGCGGCATCAGGCGGCGGCCCAATTCGGAGTGGGCATCAGCACGGCGATCAACTGGGTACAGCGCTTCCTCGAGACCGGCAGCGTCAAGCCGGACCAGATCGGCGGCTACAGGCCCAAGAAGATTACGGGGCCGCACCGCGAATGGCTGATGCAACGGTGCCGGAAGGATTTTACCGTGCGAGGGCTGGTGGCCGAACTCGCTGAGCGTGGCCTCAAGGTCGATTACCGCACGATGTGGGAGTTCGTCCACGCTGAGAAGCTCAGTTATAAAAAAAGACGTTGATTGCCGCCGAGCAGGACCGGCCCGATGTCGCCCGGCGGCGAGCGCAGTGGTCCAAGTATCGGGATCGGATAGATCCCGCTCGGCTGGTGTTCATCGATGAAACCTGGACCAAAACCAATATGGCGCCGCTACGAGGCTGGGCGCCGCGGGGACAACGCATCAAAGCCAAGGTGCCTCACGGCCGCTGGCAGACCATGACCTTCATCGCCGCCTTGCGCCACGATCGCATCACCGCTCCATGGTTCATCGAGGGGCCGATCAACGGCGAAGCCTTCCTTCTCTACATCGAGAAGGTTCTGGTCCCGACCCTGCGGCACGGCGACATCGTCATCATGGACAATCTCGGCTCACACAAAGCCAACGCCGTGCGGCGCGCCATCCGTGCCGCCGGCGCCCGGCTCTTCTACCTGCCGAAATACTCGCCCGACCTGAATCCGATCGAGCAGTTCTTCGCCAAGTTCAAACACTGGCTACGCAAAGCCGCCCAGCGAACCACCGAGTCCGTCTACGATGCTATCGCCCCGATCCTCGACACCGTCTCACCGGCCGAATGCGCCAATTATTTCGCCAACGCCGGATATGACCAAACCTAAACCCATCCCGCTCTAGCAGCTCGCCTCATGGGATTGGCCGGGCTGATACGCCGGCATTATCGACCGCGTGGTCCGGTCGGATAGCACGATGCGCATCAGATCGGCGGCATTCCTGGCGCCGAGCTTGTCCATGATGCGGGCGCGATGGACCTCGACAGTCCGCGGACTGATGCCAAGCCGCCTCCCCGCCTCCTTGTTCGAAGCGCCACGCGCGACCTGCGCCAGGACGTCACGCTCGCGACCTGTCAGCAGGTGGCGGCCGGCGAAGTCCGCCAGACCCTCAATCCGTCCAGTCATGGCCCGGCGGTGGATCGCAACCGCCTCTCGAACCCGGTCGATCATGACGCTCGCAACGAACGGCTTGGGAAGAAAATCGACCGCACCGAATTTCATCGCCGCGACCGCGGTCGCTACGTCGGAATGGCCCGACACCACCACCACCGGGGGCGAAAAGCGCGCGGCCATCAGTTCGCGCAACGCCTGAAACCCGGACATTCCCGGCAAATCGAGATCGAGAATGACACAGGCCGGGCTTCGGCGGGCAACCATCTCCTGGAAGGACCCCGCATCCGCGAAGCTCTGCGGCGCGAACCCCTCGATACGCAGCAACAGGGTCAGCGCATTACGCACCGCCGCGTCGTCGTCGACGATGAAGACACTGGTAGGGACATTCAACGAGGGCTGGAGGGCCATGGCTATGTTCCGGGTGAAAGTTGCGATGTACTACAACTTATACGTGTGTAAACTGATTCGCCTTTATTTACAATTGCGACAGTCTCCCGTGCGCCGGAATCGTATTGCCGCTACATTGACCGGACGGCGATCGGCCTGGGGGCAGTCGCGCCGGCGAAAGCAAGGTCCCATTTGGCGATGAGGCAAGCGCAATGCTGCACGATTGGGGCGTGATCGCAGCCGCGTTCGGGTATATCGGCTTCCTGTTTCTGGTCGCCAGCTACGGCGACCGGAGATCGCGCCAGCAACGCAAAGGCGGCGGCGGCCTGATCTATCCGCTCTCGCTGGCGATTTACTGCACGTCCTGGACGTTCTTCGGCTCGGTTGGATTCGCCACCCGAAACAGCGTCGACTTTCTCGCGATCTACATCGGACCCATCATCCTCATCGCGTTCTGCACGCCGCTGCTGCGCCGGGTAATCCAGCTCGCCAAGACCCAGAACATCACTTCGATCGCCGACTTTATCGCGGCGCGCTACGGCAAAAGCCAGGCGGTGGCCGCCACCGTCGCAATCATCGCCATCGTCGGATCGGTGCCTTACATCGCGCTGCAGCTCAAGGCCGTCGGCTCGTCCCTCGAAACCATCATGGGCGAAGACCACGCCATCACCAATCTGCCCATCGTCGGCGACATTGCATTGATCGTGACGCTGGCGATGGCGGCGTTCGCCGTGCTGTTCGGGACGCGACAGTCCGACGCCACCGAACACCAGCACGGCCTGATGCTCGCGATCGCGACCGAGTCGATCGTCAAGCTCGTCGCCTTCCTGGCCGCCGGCGCCTTCGTGACCTTCTGGATGTTCGGGCCGGTGGAACTGATCGAACAGGCCATGAAGACACCGGAGGCGGTGCGGGCGATGAGCTATTCGCCATCGATCGGCAACTTCCTGACCATGGTGTTGCTGTCGTTCCTGGCCATCATGTTTCTGCCGCGCCAGTTTCACGTCAGCGTTGTCGAGAACTCCAATTCGGCTGAAGTCACCCGCGCCCGATGGCTGTTTCCGCTTTACCTGATCGCCATCAATCTGTTCGTGATCCCGATCGCCCTCGCGGGACTGGTGTCGTTCCCGTTCGGCCTCGTCGACAGCGATATGTTCGTGCTGGCCTTGCCGGTGGAAGGCAAGGTCCCGCTGCTCAGCATCGTTGTTTTCATCGGCGGCCTGTCGGCGGCGACCGCCATGGTCATCGTCGAATGCGTGGCGCTGGCGATCATGGTGTCGAACGATCTGATCGTCCCGCTGATCCTGCCGCGCAATCCGCGGATCGCCAACAAGGATTTCGGCCGCTTCGTGCTGAAGATCCGCCGCGTTGCGATCTTCGCCATCATGATCATGGCCTATCTCTACTTCCGCGCGCTCGGGCCTGCCCAACTGGCGGCCATCGGCCTGTTGTCGTTCGCGGCCATCGCCCAATTCGCTCCATCGTTTCTTGGCGGGCTGATCTGGCGACGAGCGACGGCGCGCGGCGCCATGGGCGGGATGCTGGTCGGCTTCGCGGTGTGGTCTTACACACTGTTCCTGCCGAGTTTCATCGACGGCACCAGCACGGGAATGATGTTCCTGCAGCATGGCCCGTTCGGCATCGATGCGTTGCGGCCGCAGGCCTTGTTCGGCGCCGAGATGCCGCCGCTGATGCACGGTGTGCTGTGGAGCCTGTCGCTCAATATCCTGAGCTACATCGCGCTTTCACTGATCCGCCAGCCGTCATCGATCGAACGCCTGCAGGCCGACCTGTTCGTACCCAACAAGCTGGCGCCGATGACACCGGCGTTCCGGCGCTGGCGCAGCACGGTCACGGTGCAGGAGCTCCTCGGCACCGTGACGCAATATCTCGGCCCCGAGCGCGCGCGGCAATCGTTTGACGCTTTCGCCGCGAGCCATCGGATCAATCTGGAGCCGGCGGCGCCGGCCGAGTTCGAGCTGCTGCAACACGCGGAGCACCTGATCGCATCATCGATCGGCGCGGCATCGTCGCGGCTGGTGCTGTCGCTATTGTTGCGCAAGCGCACGCTGTCCGCCAAGGCGGCCTTGAAGCTACTCGATGATTCCCACGCCGCACTGCATTTCAACCGCGAGATCCTGCAAACCGCGCTCAACCACGTGCGCCAGGGCATTGCCGTATTCGATCCGGACCTGCAACTGATCTGCTCCAACCATCAGTTCGGCGAGATTCTCGGGCTGCCCTCGCATATCGTTCAGATCGGCATCCCGTTGCGCGAGATTCTGGAATTCCTCGGCGCCAGCAATGCCTCGACAATCGCCGACCACGAGACCTTCACCCAGGTGCGCCTGGTCGCCTGGACCACCGAGGGCGAACCCTATCTGGAGCGGCTGCCGAACCGCCATATCGTGATCGAGGTGCGCGCCAACCGGATGCCCGACGGTGGGCTGGTGATCACCTTCTCCGACGTGACGCCGAGCTTCGAGGCCGCCGAAGCGCTGGAGCGCGCCAACGCCACCCTGGAGCGGCGGGTCCGGGCCCGGACCGAAGAACTCACGCGGCTCAATTCCGAACTCGCCTTGGCCAAGAGCACCGCCGAGGACGCCAATATTTCCAAGACGCGTTTTCTGGCGGCGGCGAGTCACGACATTCTGCAGCCGCTCAACGCCGCACGGCTTTACGTCACCAGCCTTGTCGAACGGCAAAGCGGCGGCGAGGACGCCCGACTGGTCGAGAATATCGACGACTCGCTCGAAGCGATCGAAGAAATTCTCGGCGCGCTGCTGGATATTTCACGACTGGACGCCGGCGCCATGACGCCGTCGATCGGCAGCTTCCGGATGGGCGACCTGATGCGCTCGCTCGAAATCGAGTTCACCCCCATCGCCCGCGCCAAGGGCATCGAGCTGACATTCGTGTCCTGCTCGCTGCCGGTCGAGTCCGACCGTTTGATGCTGCGCCGCCTGCTGCAAAACCTGATCTCCAACGCCATCAAATACACCTTGCAGGGACGCGTCCTGGTCGGCTGCCGACGACAGGGACAATCGCTGCAGATTTCCATTCACGACACCGGCGTCGGCGTTCCCGCGATCAAGCGCGGCGAAATCTTCAAGGAGTTTCACCGGCTCGAACAAGGGGCACGGATCGCGCGCGGGCTTGGGTTGGGCCTCTCGATCGTCGAGCGCCTGGCGCGTGTGCTCAATCACGGCATCGCGCTCGATGCCAATCGCGGCGGTGGATCGGTGTTCTCGGTGACGGTGCCGATCGCCAACGATGTCACTCACACCTCGGCCGTGACCAGCAGCACGCCGGTGGCGCGCACGTCGATGAGCGGTGCGCTGATCGTCTGCATCGAGAACGATCTCACCATTCTCGACGGCATGAAAACACTGCTCACCGCATGGGACGCCGAAGTTCTCATCGCCGCCGATCCGGAAACCGCATTCGACGCCATCGGGGCCGACGGCGGCAGGATCACCGGACTGCTGGTCGACTATCATCTCGACCGTGGCAACGGCATCGCCGCCATCCGCGAGGTGCGCCGGCGCTACGGCGACCATATTCCGGCGATCCTGATTACCGCGGATCGCAGTCCGCATGTCCGCACCGCCGCCGCTCAGGAGAAGGTCGCCGTGCTCAACAAGCCGGTGAAACCCGCCTCGTTACGCGCGCTTCTCGGACAGTGGCGCACCCAACAGATGGCGGCCGCCGAATAGCTTCGCCGCTCAAGGCGCGGACCGGAGTTGATGTTTTCAGCCAAGCGAACCGCTATCCGCTGCGCTGGAAAATGCGCTAGCGCAACGGCACCTCGCGCTGCCCCCACTGGCCGCCGGAGATTTTCGCAGCCGCGATCACCGCCTGGGTACGGCTTTCGACCCCGAGCTTTTGCAGGATCGCCGATACATGGGCCTTGATGGTCGCCTCCGACACACTCAATTCGTAGGCGATCTGCTTGTTGAGCAGACCCGCCGACAGCATCATCAGGACACGCACCTGTTGCGGCGTCAGCGTCACCAGGCGATCACGCAGGCGCGTCATCTCCGGATCGCCACCCGCCGAAAGGTCGATGTCCGGCGGAACCCATACGTCGCCATCCATCACCTTGACGATAGCGTCACGCAGCGTTTCGACGCCGAAGCGCTTGGGAATGAATCCCGACGCGCCGAAATCCAGCGAGCTGCGAATCGTTACTATGTCATCACTGGCGGAGACCACCACCACCGGTATCGCCGGGTACTGTGCCCGCAGATAGATCAGGCCGGATCATGTCGACTTCGGAATCCTGGCCGAGCAGCGCTGTCAGTTCGTCGAAAGTACCCGCCTCATCGATCTTGACCTCTTCCACGACACTCGCGACGGCTTGCCGCAGTGCGTCGCGAAACATCGGATGATCGTCGGCAATGACAAGATGAGTGCTGGTGACTGCGTTCATTTAGACCATATTCAAACGGTTACGCGAACATTCTTCGAATGCCGCCAGTTGGGTCATACTCGCCCGGATCGGCAATGCCATGCAAGTCGCCTGTGCCATTTCAATGCAAGGGAGTTAACGTCGGCGTTGTGCGCCGCAGCTAGAACAGCCGCGGCTGGAACGACAGTGGTCCCATGCGATGTCCGCCGCGTCGCCCATCTCGGTCAGCGGTGATTGCCGACCACCTGCAGCACGACTTCTCGCCGATGCGGCCGGCGGCGATGCTCGATCAGATAGATCGCCTGCCATGTGCCGAGCGCCAGCCGCGCATTCAGCACCGGTACCTGCAACGACGTCGCTGTCAGCATCGTGCGGACATGTGCGGGCATATCGTCGGGACCCTCCGTGTCGTGGCTCCAGCGGGCATCCTCGGGCGCAAGGCGCCGGAGCACCGTCGTGAGATCGACCAGCACCGACGGATCGGCGTTTTCCTGGATCGTCAACGACGCCGACGTGTGCCGGCAGAATACGGTCAACAGGCCGTCGCCGACTTCCGCACGATCCAGAAATGCCTGAACCTCGGCGGTGATATCGACGAATCCCTCTCCCGCTGTCGATATCACCAGGATCGTCGAGCTTTGCAGGTCTATTTTCGTCGTCACCAGCGGCATGCGCAACGACGTCTCGTTCTTGCCCATGGAAATTGCCTCAGAGCGCTCTGCTTCCGGTTTCCTGTTTCGGCGCGATGCGTTTCCGCGATTACGATGTGCGAAACGCTGCCGGCCAATAGCGGCCGATCACCGATAGGACGGTCTTCCGCGCGCCGTCAAATCTTTCCCGCGACATCCTTCTGCATCCGGTTGGCCATCTCAACCAGCCGTTGCCAGGCCCGTTCAAGAAAATTTATCGCGCGGTCGATGTCGCGGTCGCTTGGCAGCGTCAGTTCTGGCTTGCGCTCGGACTCTGCGGCCTTGGGCGCATCCTTGCGCAGCGAATCCTGTTTGGGCAGGGCCTCCTCGGTCTTGCCTGCCGCGGATTCCTGCTGCGCCAGTCGCGCTTGCAGCGCCGCATTGTCTTTCTGCAGCCGCCCGATCTCGGCGTCCAGCGCCGCTCGTTCGTCCGGCATTGCGTAACACGCCCAGCCGATGCGTTTGTTGTTGCAGGTGGACATCACACCGGTGCGCGTATCGAGCCGCAATACCCCGTCGGCAACCGGCGCCAGCGTGTAGCGGCCGTTGTCGGTGTCCGGCATGGCTTGCGCGTTCGCCGACGACGATGCAACAACGCAACCCAATGCTGCCGACGCAAACAAGCCAAGCCGATGGCGCCGCGCAAATCTCGCGCCGCCGGTCGAACGACGTTGCCGCCCGCTGTTGTCCAATATCATTCCGGCTGCTCCGCTGCGAGGCGGCCGCGCGACGGCCGCCGATCAGGCCTTTGGACGATAGGACGCACGCCCGGATTTCAACGCATCGGCCAGCAATTCGATCCGGTCCTGTCCCCAGAACACTTCCCCGTCCAGCACGTAGGCGGGCGACCCGAAAACATCCGCGCTGAGCGCATCCTGCCGATTCTGCTCGTAGACCGCGCCGACCGCATCGGAGGCCGCACGTTCAACCAACTGCTTGCCCGGCAATCCGGCGGCATCGGCCAGCCCGCGAACGACGTCGGCATCGGCCAGATCGATCTGATCTTCCCAGACACCGGCATAGGCCCGGCGCAGATAGGCGTCGGGATCGTGGCCGGCTTCCACCGCGGCAATCACCACCCCGTCCGCCAGCCGAGCGTTGAACGGCCAGTGCTTCGGCTGCAGATGGAAATCGAGCCCGCGCTTGTCGCGCCAGCGCTGCAATTCCACCATCCGGTAACGCTGCCTGACCGGATGACGCTTCATCAACGGCAGGCCGCCGGTTTCCGAAAACAGATCCAGCAACACCACCGGCTTGTGATTAACCGTGATATTATAAGCGCTTACAAGGTCGCGGAAGGGCTTGTGGCCGATATAGGCCCAAGGCGATTGAAACGAGAAGTAGTAATCGATCGAGCGTGACATACGAACTCCGTCCAGGCAGACAGTCCTGGTTCGCCGCCATCCCAACAGACCCGCCGGTAGCGGGCAAGAGCGCTTTCGGCACAATTCGGAATTGCTGTGCGGCGCTGGCGCGCACCCTCGCCGGCATTGATGAATAAATCCAAGTAAATCAAACAGCTATCAGGCCGTGCGGGAATCTTGACTTGACCAAGGCCGGTCAGTATGGTCCGCGCGGATTTTAAGGGTTGCGGGGCGCTTTTTTCCTTTATTTTGGTCTCGTTTCGGGTGTCGAACGCAATGGCAAACGGCACACACGGCGGTGGATCACATGAGGGGGAGCCCGGCAAGCCGCGCCCTGACGATGCTGCGCTTTCCGCAAGACTTGGACGCCTCGATCAACGGTTATCCTCGCTGAGGGACATCCGGAAATCCGAGACGGACGATCGTGAACGGCAGAGCGAAGACGCGTCGGCCCGCGCTTCGGCGCTGGCTCGCGGCTTTCGTCTGTCATCCGAACTGGTCGCGGGTGTTGCTGTCGGCGCGGCGATCGGTTGGGGCTTTGACTACATGCTGTCGACCTCGCCCTGGGGTCTCATCGTGTTTTTCCTTCTCGGCTTTGCCGCTGGAGTGATCAACCTGATGCGGGTTGCGGGCGTCGCGCCTGACGTGCATGACCGACTGAAGGGTCCCACGCGGGACCAGTGATTTTCAAGCGCCGGCGGGGCTGGCGGACGACGACGAGAGAGCGGCCGGCGACATGGATCCGATCCATCAATTCCAGATCAAGAACCTCTTCACGATCGGCACTTTTGGCGGCCACGAGATCGCGTTCACCAATTCCGCGGCGTACATGGTGCTGGCGGTGGTGCTGACGGCGGCCCTCATGCTCGGCGGCACTGCCGGTCGCCGGCTGGTACCCGGCCGCATCCAGTCGATGGCCGAGCTGAGCTACGAATTCATCGCCGACATGCTGCGCTCCACGGCCGGCGAACACGGCATGAAATTCTTCCCGCTGGTGTTCACGATCTTCATGTTCGTTTTCGTCTCGAACATCGTCGGCATCATTCCCTACACCTTCACGGTCGCCAGCCACATCATCGTCACGGTCGCGCTGGCGCTTCTGGTGTTCCTCACCGTCATCGTCTACGGCCTCTACAAGAACGGCCTGAGCTTCTTCAAGCTGTTCGTTCCGCACGGCATTCCGATGGTGATCCTGCCGCTGGTGGTGGCGATCGAGATCATCTCCTTCCTGTCGCGTCCGGTGTCGCACAGCGTTCGTCTGTTCGCCAACATGCTGGCCGGCCACATCACGCTGAAGGTTTTCGCAAGCTTCATCACGATGCTCGGCGCACTCGGTATCGCCGGCATCGTCGGCGCCGCGCTGCCGCTGGCGCTGACCATCGCGCTGACCGCGCTCGAACTGCTGGTCGCCGCGCTTCAGGCTTACGTTTTCGCCATCCTCACCTGCATCTATCTCAACGATGCAATCCATCCGGGCCACTAACGGCTCGCGTTTTCTCGCAACCTCAAACAACCACACGTAAGGAGCTACTATGGACCCGATCGCCGCAAAATACATTGGAGCCGGCATCGCCTGCATCGGCATGGGTGGCGCTGGCGCCGGCGTCGGCATCATCTTCGGCAACTACCTTGCCGCAGCCGTTCGCAACCCGTCGGCCGCACAGGGCCAGTTCGCCAACCTGATCTTCGGCTTCGCCGTGACGGAAGCGCTCGGCATTTTCTCGCTGCTGATCGCGCTGTTGCTGCTGTTCGCTCTGTAAGTCTTATTTGATGCGGTTGTTTGCCGGCCCCTTGCTGGGGCCGGGAATCGCCTGAGCTGGAGGCGCCCGTGGCGTCACAACATGGCAATGCGAGCGGCACCACCGCTCATACAACGGCGGATGGCGGCAAACCGCCGTTTCCGCCATTCGAATCGCACACCTTCGCCTCGCAACTGGTGTGGCTGGCGATCTCCTTCGTCGCGCTTTACGTGATCGTATCCCGGCTGGCGCTGCCGCGTGTCGGGGGCATTCTGGAAAAACGCCAGAAGGCGATCGCTGACGATCTGGCGGCCGCACAGAAGATGCGCGACGAGTCCGACCACGAGCTGGAAGCCTATGAAACCGAATTGGCCAATGCCCGCGGCAAGGCCCAGGCCATCGGAGCGGAAACCCGCGATAAGCTGAACGCGCAGTCCGAGCAGGAACGCAAGACGCTGGAAGATCGCCTCGCGATCAAGCTGGCGGAAGCCGAAAAGACCATCGCCGGCACCCGCACCGCAGCCATGAGCAATGTTCGTGAAATCGCTTCCGAAGCGGCGGCGACGATCGTCCGGCAACTGGTCGGAGTGCAACCGGACGCCAAGGCGGTCGAGAGTGCCGTCGACGCATCCCTGAAAGGATAAGGCGATGATTTCGGAACCGGAATTCTGGGTAGCCGTCGCCTTCGTCATCCTGATGGGCGTGTTTATCTATGTCGGCGTGCCGGGCGTTGTGACCAAGGCGCTCGATCATCGCGCCGAGCGCATCAAGGCCGAACTCGATGACGCCCGCCGTCTCAAGGAAGAAGCCACCGCGCTGGTTGCCGACTATCGGGCCCGCTACGCCTCGGCGGAACGCGAAGCCCAGGACATCGTCACCAACGCCAAGGCAGAGGCTGAACGCATCGCCGTCGAAGCGAAAGCCCGCATGGAGGATTTCGTTGCCCGCCGCACCAAGACGGCGGAAAGCAAGATCGCCATGGCCGAGGCTCAGGCGCTGGCCGACGTTCGCGCCGCCGCTGCCGAAGCCGCGGTTGCCGCCGCAGGACAGATCCTGACCAAGACCGTCACCGGACCCATCGCCGACGATCTGCTCGCCAAGGGCATTCAGGACGTTCGCGCCAAGCTGAACTGATCGAAGTATCTTTCAATCCGACAAAACGGCCGGTGCAAGCCATTTGCACCGGCCGTCTTGTTTTGAAATGCCATCGCGCTTGACGCCATGCGAAAACAACCGCCCTCGATCGGGTGCGCTCAAGCAAAGCGCAGGCCGGTACGCGTCGGGAAAACCGGCCAAATCAAAACCGGAGCTTCGCGTCCATGTCCGGCAGGGGCGAAAAATCTCTGCGGGATTACCGTTACCGCCTGCGGTGGCTTCGCGGCCTCGGTTCCGGCTTCAGTGCTTGCGGATCGAAGCCGATGTAAAAGATATAGGAGTCGCCAGTGTTGGCCGGCGGAATTGGATAAACGACGTCCTCGGCGACAAGGCTGAACGGCACCGTACTATCGCCGGCCATGGTTACGGTGGTCCGATAGGCCTTGGTGAAGACGGTTTTCTCGCCGATGCCGCCCTGCACCACCGCGACGCGAAGCGGCACCTCGACCGTTGCCGGCGCGCCACCCGGGCCGACGATGACCCGCCCCTGAATGCCGATACGCGCTGTAACCTGGCCATCGTGCAATGTGCAGTCGCGCGCCGTGCGCACGATCGTCGCCTGATAGCGCAAGTCGTTGCCCACGGCTTCCTTGCCCGGCAGCCCGACAGCGAATGTCGAGGCACCGGAACGGATGCTGACCGAAGGACAGGTCGGCAGGCTCGGTTCGCTGGAGGGCGTCGGTGCGGAGGTGGCGGTTGTCGCCGGCTGCGAATTCGATCCGAACAACTGACTGAAGCGGTCTCCGATCGACGGACTGTCGCTCGTGGCCTGCGAACTGAACATGCTGCCGCCGCCGCAACCCGACAACACCATCGCGGCCACCGCCAATGCGGCAACACAGCTCGCGTTACGGCCTGCGCGCGCACCGGCGCGATCCATCGAACGCTTTTCCGTCATGTCCTGAAGTCCCCCGATAACCGCGCGGCTTCCCTGATCCCGGCGCGGACCCCACGCCACGGCGGTTATAACAGTTCAATGGCGGCAAACCCAAGGCCACATCATTAAGGCCACATCGTCAAGGCGGTATGTGCGATGCATCAAGCCGGACAATGCCCCGAACGACAATCCGCGCCTTGTGATGTTCTCGAGCGAAGCGGCCCCCCGGTTCGCGTCAAAAAAACGCATCAAATCAAATCGCAGAGTCCCGGATCCGATGCCATCACGACCGAAAGGGTTTAGCCGCGGAAGTCCTCGTGGAGCATGCCGAACAGAAGATGGTCCTGCCACACACCGTTGATGCAGAGATAGCGCCTGGCCTCGCCTTCACGGACGAACCCGCATTTTTGCAGCACCCGGATCGATGCCAGATTGCTCGGAATGCACGCGGCCTCGATCCGATGCAGGCTCAGTTCGCCGAACAGCGACGGCAGCAATAACCGCAACGCCTGGGTCATATATCCGCGGCCGGCATAGGGCTCGCCGATCCAATAGCCGACCGTGCCAGCCTGCACGATGCCCCGGCGAACGTTGGCCAGCGTGATGCCGCCGACGATGGCGCCGTCTGCCTCGCGGAAGATCAAAAAAGGATAGGCCCTGTCGGCAATGATATCCTCGGTGTAACGCCGCAGACGCCGGCGAAACCCGGCCCGGGTCAGATCGTCGGACGGCCAGATCGGCTCCCACGGCGTCAGGTAGGCCCGGCTGCGTTCGCGCAACTGAGCCCATTGGGTGAAATCGGCAGCCTGCGGAGCCCGCAACAACAGCCCGTCGCCGCGCGGTTCAAGCGCGGCCGGTGCGTTCGACGGCAAACGAAACAGGGCCATGGCGAGACCTCACCGATAGGCTATGCGGCTCCCAGTCTATCGCGTTTTGGAGCAAAGTGAATTCCGCTTCGCGCGCGGAACGCGCCGAGAAGAGAGGCCGCGGCATGATCCGGAATAGGCGAGACCGCCGCAACGGACGTTTAGTGATACCTCACCTTCGATTTGGTCAGCCCTTCGGCATTCGCAGCCGCAGTATCCAATCCGCGGCCACTGCCGAGCGCCACCACCGCCGGCCGGCTGCGCGCCAGCAAGCTACGCGCGGCATCGCGGGTCGACTCCCGGCTCACCGCCTCGATCCTGGCGACCAGTTCATCCACGCCCAGCGGCCGGCCGTAAGCCAGGATATGACGCGCCAATTGTTCGGCGCGTGAGCTGCAGCTTTCCAGCGCCATCAGCAGGCCGGCCTTCATCTGGGCCTTGGCGCGGACGATCTCGGCGTCGGTCAAGGTCTCGACCGCATCGTTGATCACATCGACGATGACTTCCATCATCTCCGGCGCATCGGTGGGATCGGTCCCGGTATAGAGACCGAAAAAGCCGGTGTCGGCATGCGGCGCATGGAACGTATAGATCGAATAGCAGAGGCCGCGCTTTTCCCGCACTTCCTGGAACAATCGCGACGACATCCCGCCGCCGAGAATATTGGTGAAGACCTGCAGACTGAACAACGCCGGATCGGATTGCGGCACGCCCTCGAGCGCCATGGTGAGATGAGCCTGCTCGAGGTCGCGATGCACCACGCGCACGCCTCCATTGCCGAACATTGCCGGCTCCGGCTGCGGCGCCGACGCGTTGGCGAAGCTGGCAAACCGCTCGGCCGCTTCGGCAACCACCTGCGCGTGATCGACAGCACCGGCCGCCGCCACCACCATATTGGGGCCGCGGTAGTGTGTCGCCAGGTAGTTCCGCAGCGAGTCGCCGTTGAACGCTTTCAGCGTTTCGGCAGTGCCCAATAGCGAGCGACCGATCGGCTGATTGGGATAACAAAGCTCGCTGAGATATTCGAATACGACATCGTCCGGCGTATCCTGCGCCGCGCCGATCTCTTGCTCGATGACGCTTTTCTCGCGCTCCAGCTCCTCGGTCACGAAGGTCGGGCTGGTGATGATATCGGACAGGACATCGAGCGCCAGCGGCACATCGGCCTTCATCACGCGAGCGTAGTAGGCCGTGGTCTCGGTGCTGGTGGCGGCATTGAGATCGCCGCCGACCGCCTCTACCTCCTCGACGATTTCACGCGACGTCCGCCGCGCGGTGCCCTTGAACGCCATATGCTCGAGGAGATGCGAGATGCCGTGCTCGTCCGGCTTCTCATCGCGGCCGCCGACACCGGCCCATACGCCGAGCGCGGCCGTTTCCAGATGCGGCATGGCATCGGTAATGACCGTCAGGCCGGAAGACAGTTTGCTGACCTCGACGCTCATCCGGCAACTCCTGAATTGACGGCGCGGCTGACCGAAAGCACGAACCGCTCCACTTCGACTTGATCGTTCTTCATGATCTGCATGCGCTCGGGGCGGCTCATCAGCCCGTCGAGCCACGCAGGCAACGCCGGCCGCACGCCGCACGCGGCTTCGACCGCATCCGGAAACTTCGCCGCATGCGCGGTCGACAGCACGATGTTCGGCACGCTGGAATCCGATGCGTCACGGTCGGCCACCGCCAGCGCGACGGCCGTGTGCGGATCGATCAGATCGCCCGCCTCGCGCCATGCCGCACGGATCGCCGCGCTCGTTTCGGTCTCATCGGCACGCCCGGCGTCGAACTCGCGGCGAATCGCCGCCAGCATCGCATCGGGCAGAACGAAGCGCCGCGACTGGTCCAGCGACGACATCAGCCTGCGCACCACGGCGCCGTCGCGTCCGGCGGCTTCGAACAACAGCCGCTCGAAATTCGACGACACCTGGATGTCCATCGACGGCGACGCGGTCCCCTGAACGTCGCGCACCTCGTAGATGCCGGTCTTCAGTGTCCGCGCCAGGATATCGTTGCTGTTGGCCGCGATCCGCAAACGGCCGATCGGCAATCCCATGCGCTTGGCGACGTAGCCCGCGAAAATATCGCCGAAGTTGCCGGTCGGAACGGTGAAATCGACACGACGCGCCGGAGCCCCCAGCGCCACCGCCGACGTGAAGTAGTACACCACCTGCGCGACGATGCGCGCCCAGTTGATCGAATTGACCCCCGACAGCGATACCCGATCGCGAAACGCATGATGATTGAACAGGCCTTTGACGATCGCCTGGCAGTCGTCGAAGGTGCCTTCGATCGCCAGCGCATGGACGTTGGCCGCATCCGTCGTCGTCATCATCCGCCGTTGCACATCGGAGATCCGCCCGTGCGGAAACAGCACGACAAGATCGACGTTGTCACGATGCCCGAACGCATCGACCGCGGCGCCTCCGGTGTCGCCGGATGTCGCCACCACAATGGTGGTGCGTTGCGAACGCTGCGCCAGCACGTGGTCCATCAGCCGCGACAGCAACTGCATCGCCACGTCCTTGAACGCCAGGGTCGGGCCATGGAAAAGTTCAAGCACGAATTGATTGGGGCCGCTCTGATCGAGCGGCACCACTGCCGGATGCCGGAAGGTGGCATAGGCCTCGAGCGCCATGCGGCCGAGATCGGCATCGGATATCTCGGCGCCCACAAACGGACGGATGACCTCGACCGCGACTTCCCAATAGGGCCGGCCGGCAAACCCGGCGATGGTCTCGGCGGACAACTGCGGCCAAATCTCCGGCACATAAAGCCCGCCATCGCGCGCCAGACCGGTCAGCATCACATCGCAGAAACCCAGCGCGGGCGCTTCGCCGCGGGTCGAAACGTAGTTCGTCAATATACCCTCCAAAGACCGGCAGCCGCCTGCCAGGCCTCTGATCAACATTCATGATTGCTGGCGCGATGGGCGCTCTGACCGGCACCTTATAGCGTTTTCGGACCGCGTGGGTACCGGTTCGCGGCAAGAAAACGCCTCGTCACGGCGAATTGGAACAGCGGCCCGAATGCAGGAGCAACTCGCCGCCACGCTCTTCATTTTACGGCCGGCCCTGCTTGTCCGGTGACGGTGGCGCAACGCCATCGGCCAGGGCACGCGCGAGCCACACCGCGAAGGCAATGCCGACAGCCGCCGCCAGACCGAACCAGGTGATGGCATACTGCATGTGATCATCCTTCAGGTGAACCTCAAGCGGGCCGGGCTTGGGCAGCCCGTTGGCCGGAGCCGGGCTCTCGAGATCGATATAGAACGGAGCGACCTCTCCCCAACCGAGGACCTTCGCCATGCTGTGCTGATCGCGAAGGTACCACGTCCGCTTGGCGCGATCTTCATCCGGCGTCCAGGTTCCCGGAGCCTCGGGAAAACGCAGATAGCCTTTCAACTTCACCGGCCCGGAATCCGCCGGCGTAATCCGGCCGAAACTGCCCTCGGGAACGAAACCACGATTGACCACTACCGCTGCGCCGGCTCCGGCCAGACGCGCCGGCTCGAATACCCAGACGCCGGGACTTGTGACATCGCCGCGGATCGCCGACCCGGAACTGAACACCCGGGCGTCGGGCAGCTTCTCGAACTGTGCCGTGAACGTGACGCGGCGGAATTCATCGTGCGCCCGCGTCAGTTCGGGCCATTGCGCGCCGTCGGGCAGCGGCACCGGCGCGGCGGCGAGACGCTCATCCAGCATGGCAATCAATGCATGCTTTTCGACGCGGCGATGCAACTGCCAAACTCCGAGGCTGATCAGCAACGACACCACCACCACGGAGAACAGACTCATGCCGGCAACCCGACGCAGCCGCACCGTCAACACGCTCATGGCAGTTCCCTCATGACAGGTCTCGCTTGACCAACCGGCCCTCGGCCGCCTTGTGATGGAATTGCAGGGCGATCAACAGCGACTTCATCACGCGCAACGGGATCAACGTGGTGAGCAGCACCAGGGGGATCCATAGCGCCGCGTGCACCCAGAACGGCGGCTGGTATTTGACCTCGACGATCAGCGCGGCAGCGACAACAATAAATCCGGCGATCAGGATGATAAAGACTGCAGGACCGTCGCCGCTGTCGGTGAAGGCGTAATCGAGCCCGCACGCTTCGCATGCCGGCCGCAGGCCGATATAGCCTTTGAACAATCGTCCGGCGCCACAGCGCGGACATTTGCATGTGAGACCGCGAATGACACTCTGCGACAAGGTCGTGGGAGATTGTTCCGACATCGGCGATTCTCGCCTTTCGCGCTTTGGAAGGGCGGCATTGAAAAAGGGCGGCCCTGCGGCCGCCCTTTTAGCATAGACCGTCGCCTTTAGTGCGCGGCGTGCGCCATGGCTTCGGCGCCGTGGCCCCAGACATAGATGCAGATAAACAGGAACAGCCACACCACGTCGACGAAGTGCCAATACCACGCCGCGAATTCGAAGCCGAGATGCTGCGTCGGCGTGAAGTGACCGGCATAGGCACGGAACAGGCAAACCAGCAGGAAGATGGTTCCGACCAGAACATGGAAGCCATGGAAGCCGGTCGCCATGAAGAAGGTCGCGCCATAGATGTTGCCGGCGAAGCTGAACGCCGCATGATGATATTCGTAGGCCTGCACGCAGGTGAAGCACGCTCCCAGCACCACCGTGAGGATCAGGCCCCACTTCAAGCCCTTGCGATCGCCTTCCAGCAGGGCGTGATGCGCCCAGGTGACCGTGGTGCCGGATGTCAGCAGGATCAGCGTGTTGAGCAGCGGCAGATGCCACGGGTCGAAGGTTTCGATGCCCTTCGGTGGCCAAACGCCGCCGAACAACGCCTCGCGGGTGGCATGAACGGGATCGGCCGGGAACAGCGCCGAATTGAAATAGGCCCAGAACCAGGCGACGAAAAACATCACTTCGGAAGCGATGAACAGGATCATTCCGTAGCGATGGCTGATCTGCACCACGCGGGTGTGGTCGCCCTTGTGCTGGGCTTCGCGGATGACGTCGCCCCACCACGCCGCCATGGTGTAAAGCACGCCGATGGTGCCGATGCCAAAGACGATTGGCGCCGCCGAATACAGGTGATGCATCCAGGAAATCGCACCGACCGCCATGATGAAGGCCGAGAGTGACCCGACAACCGGCCATGGACTCGGATCAACGAGGTGGTAATCGTGGTGCTTAGCGTGCGCCGTAGCCATTGCAGTGTCTCCGTAGGGCGTGCCGTACAAATCGGCACATATTCATTCAAAAATCAATCGCTGGCATAAGGCGATCCGAAGATCGCCTTACAGATTTCCCTTGCGCTTGTCGGGCTCTCCCGAGGCGACCGGCTTGGGCGCCACGTCGCGAACGGGATAGAAGGTATAGGACAGCGTGATGGTATTCACACCGTCGTTTTCGCTGTCTTTGACGAATGACGGATCGACGTAGAAGACCACCGCCATCTCGCGCTTCTCGCCCGGCGCCATGGTCTGCTCGGTGAAGCAGAAGCAGTTGATCTTCTGGAAATACGACCCGACCGTCAGCGGCGCGACATTGTAAGCCGCCTGCCCGGTCGTCGTCCGCGCCGCCTCGTTGGTGACGGTGTAGTAGGCCGTCGTCACCTGCCCGATATGCACTTCGATTTCGGTCTTCTCCGGCTCGAACTTCCACGGCAACCCGCCGCTGACGTTGGAATCGAACCGCACCGCCACCTTGCGACCGAGCGGCGAAGCCGTGGGCACGGTCTTCGCTACTTGCGTCGTCCCGTTGAACCCGGTGGTGCGGCAGAACCAGTTATAGAACGGCACGGCCGCATAAGCCGCGCCAACCATCAGCGCAACGAACAGGCCGCAAGCCACGGCAATGCCGGCATCGCGTCCAAGCCCGCGAGAACGGCGCGGCGCCGGCTTATCGTTGTGACCTGATCCAGATGTCGTCATGACAACCTACTTTCATGCCCCCGCTTGATCTCAACCAACCCCGACATCGACCTCGATGGCCATTCCAGCTTACATCGGCCGACTGAGAACCATCGGCCCTTTGACGATCGTCACCGCGAAGAACAGGATAACCAGAACCCCCAGCGCCAGCGCGATCGCGATCGAGCGTTCGCGGCGTCGTTTCTTTTGTGCTTCGGTCAGCACGATGCCCGGCGGTTGTTCGTCATCCATCGGTTCGCGGCAGCCCCCTTACCAAAGCCATGGCCGCGCGGCCGCAACGACGACCTCAAGCAGCAGGATGGCATACAAGGCAAACAAATACAGGATCGAGAAACCGAACAGTTGCCGCGCGGCGCGCAAGGCCGGCGCGCCTTCGCGCTGGCGGTAGACCTTGATCGCCAGCGCCAGCATCCAGGCGCCCAACGCCAGCGAGGACACGCCATAAACGGCATCGAAATAGCCCAACGCCCATGGCGCGGTGGCCACCGCGACCAGAACGATGGTGTAGAGCAAAATCTGCAGACGCGTGATATCGGGCCCGGCGACCACCGGCAGCATCGGCACGCCCGCGCGGGCATAGTCGTCGCTGCGGAACAGCGCCAGCGCCCAGAAATGCGGCGGCGTCCAGAAGAAGATAATGAGGAACAAGAGAATCGGCTCGATCGACAGCGATCCCGTCGCCGCCGCCCACGCCACCACCGGCGGCAGCGCGCCGGCAGCGCCACCGATCACGATGTTCTGCGCGGTCCAGCGCTTCAGCCACATCGTGTAGATCACGGCGTAAAAGAAAATCGTGAACGCCAGCAGTCCTCCGGCCACCCAGTTGACCAGAATGCCCAGCGTCATCACCGAGAAGAACGACAGTATCAGACCGAATGCCAAAGCTTCCTGTGGCGAGACCCGACCTGTCGGCACCGGCCGGTTGGCGGTGCGCGACATCAGTGCATCGATATCGGCGTCGTACCACATGTTCAGGGCGCCCGAGGCGCCGGCTCCGACCGCGATGCAGAGAATCGAGGTAATCGCCAGCACCGGATGCACATGCCCCGGCGCGATCATCAAGCCGACCAGCGCGGTGAAGATCACCAGCGACATGACGCGCGGCTTGAGCAACGCAATATAGTCGCCAACGCTCGCCTCGGAGATCCGGGGCGACAACGCCAGCGACTGATTTTCAACGATCGACAATTGCTCTCTCTTCCGTAACGGCCGCGGACATCGGGTTCAAACCGCATCCGCAACCATGAAAACGGCGCGGCGCACCCACCGGGATGCGCCGCAATTGACGGTTACTGCACCCTCGGCAGCGTCTCGAACTGGTGGAACGGCGGCGGCGACGACAGTGTCCACTCCAGCGTCGTTGCACCGACCCCCCACGGATTGTCCGCGGCCCGCTCCTTGCGGATCAGAGCCAACGCCATGCCGTAAAGGAAGATCAGGATGCTGAACGCCGAGATATAGGACCCGATCGACGACACCAGATTCCATCCCGCGAACGCATCCGGATAGTCGACATAGCGGCGCGGCATGCCCGAAAGGCCGAGGAAGTGCTGCGGGAAGAACAGAATGTTGACGCCGATGAACATCACCCAGAAATGCGCTTTGGCGATGGTCTCGGAATACATGTAGCCGGTCATCTTCGGGAACCAGTAGTACCAGCCGGCAAAGATCGCGAACACCGCGGCGACGCCCATCACGTAATGGAAGTGCGCGATGACGTAGTAGGTCTCCTGCAGCACGCGATCGACGCCGGCATTGGCCAGCACCACGCCCGTGACACCACCGACGGTGAACACGAAAATAAATCCGATCGCCCACAGCATCGGCGCCTTGAACTCGATCGAGCCGCCCCACATCGTGGCGATCCAGGAGAAGATCTTCACGCCGGTCGGCACCGCGATCACCATCGTCGCGGCCACGAAATAGGCCTGCGCGGTACCCGACATGCCGACGGTGTACATATGGTGCGCCCACACCACGAAACCGATGCCGCCGATCGCGACCATGGCATAAGCCATGCCGAGATATCCGAACACCGGCTTGCGCGAGAAGGTCGCGACGATCTGGCTGATGATGCCGAAGCCCGGCAGGATCAGGATGTAGACTTCGGGATGACCGAAGAACCAGAACAGATGCTGGAACAGCACCGGATCGCCGCCGCCTTCGGCCGCGAAGAACGCGGTGCCGAAATTACGGTCGGTCAGCAGCATGGTGATGGCGCCCGCCAGCACCGGCAGCGACAGCAGCAGCAGGAAAACCGTCACCAGGATCGACCAGACGAACAGCGGCATCTTGTGCAGGGTCATGCCCGGCGCGCGCATGTTGAAGATCGTGGTGATGAAGTTGATGGCGCCGAGGATCGACGAGGCACCGGCCAGATGCATCGACAGAATGACGAAATCCACCGCCGGCCCCGGATGCCCGGATGTCGATAGCGGCGCGTACATGGTCCAGCCGGTGCCGGCACCGGTCGAACCCGGCTCGCCCTCCACGAAGGCCGAAATCATGAGCAGCGTGAACGCCGCGGGCAACAGCCAGAACGAAATGTTGTTCATGCGCGGGAACGCCATGTCCGGCGCGCCGATCATCAGCGGCACCATCCAGTTGCCGAAGCCGCCGATCATCGCCGGCATCACCATGAAGAAGATCATGATGAGACCGTGATTGCTCACGAACACGTTGTATTCGTGGGTCTGATGGAAGAACTGCACGCCCGGATACATCAGCTCGAGACGGATCGCCACCGACATCGCACCACCGATCAGGCCCGCGATGAGGGCGAAGATCAGGTACATCGTGCCGATGTCCTTGTGGTTGGTGGAGTAGACATACCGCCGCCAGCCGGTCGGGTGGCCATGCGCGTGCTCGTCTTGAGCGGAATGCGAATGAGCGGGAGTCGCAGTGGTTGCCATGTCAGAAATCCTGTGCTGCCGTTCTCGGACCTCGCGGTCCAATCGCTCTCTCAGTCGATGCGAGCGAAAATATGTATCGGTTCCGTATTATTGTTGTCCCGTTTCCGCCAACGCGTAAGTATCGGTGCGCGCCGACGCAAATTTCTTCTTCGCGGTCTCCACCCAGGCGGCAAAGTCCTGATCGCTGACGACCCGCACCGCGATCGGCATGAACGCGTGATCCTTGCCGCACAGTTCCGAACACTGGCCGTAGAACATGCCGACCTTGGTAGCCTTGAACCAGGTTTCGTTCAGGCGGCCCGGAATGGCGTCGATCTTAATACCGAACGCGGGGACCGCAAACGAGTGAATGACGTCAGCGCCGGTGGTCTGCACGCGAACCACCTTGTTGACCGCCATCAGCGAATCGAACTCGAACTTGCCGTTGTCCGGGTAGGAATAGGTCCAGTACCACTGCTTGCCGGTCGCCTTGACGGTGATATCCGCCTTCGGAATATCGGTCTGCTCGAACAAGAGCCGGAACGAGGGAATTGCGATACCGACCAGGATGAGAACCGGAACGATAGTCCAGACCACCTCGATCAAGGTGTTATGAGTCGTCCGCGAAGGCACCGGATTGCTCTTGGCGTTGAACTTCACCATCACCGTGATGAGCAGCACCAGCACCAGCAGCGTGATGCCGGTGATGATCCAGAGCAGGAAGTTGTGAAACCATTCGATGTTGTCCATCACCGGCGAGGCGGATGGCTGCAACGTGTATTCCCACGGCGACGGCTGTCCGACTTCGGCAAACGCAACGCCCCCCACCGCCAGCGCGATTCCGATAACCGCCAACCCCAACAATTGCCGGCCGATTTTGCCCCTCGACATATTCATGCCGCTCGCGCTCCTTGTCATCGAACTCCAAAGCACGCCCGCCCATCGCGAGTTGTGCTGCACGGCGCGTCCTGCGACAAAGGACCCTCATGAAAACTTCGGGCCGGATCGTTAGAACGCGTCGAAATCTTGCCTCTCAAACCATAATTCGCCGTTCCTCGCAATGCAGTAATGGTGGTGACCTGCCGCATTCGAAAGGAATGCCGGCGGGCCGCTAAAATAACCACGAAACGGGATGATTTGACCGCGATCAAGCCGACGGCGCTTGACAGGCGGATCGACCGATGTACCCACAGGCGGGACGTGCGCCGGAACCTGATTCGTCACATCGTTTGTCACAGCCGTACGAGCGTTTTTCGGCGCCGGCTGCCTTCAAGGCGCCGTCATTGCCGTATCAGTCCAGGTTCTCGGTACAAATTCAGACAGGGTCCGGGCCGGACAGGATCGGACAGACATTGAAGGGATCGACCCCGATGGGGCCTTCGAACCAGCACTCTCCCCAAATCGACCGCTCCCCCGCCTCGGCAATCGAACCGGTCATTCGTGCCGTCACGCGATGGCTCGGCGCTGCCGCCGCGATGGTCTTGCTGCTCGGGATGGCGGCCCCCGCCCATGCCCAGGGGGCGGTGCGCTCGGTCCACGGCGACTGGCAAATCCGTTGCGACACGCCGCCGGGCGCCAAGGCGGAGCAATGCGCGCTGATTCAGAGCGTGGTGGCCGAAGATCGCTCCAACGCCGGCTTGACCGTCATCGTTCTCAAGACCGCGGACCAGAAAAGCAAGCTGATGCGCGTGGTCGCCCCGCTCGGCGTGCTTCTGCCGTCCGGCCTGGGGCTCAAGCTCGACAATGTCGACGTCGGCCGCGCCGGCTTCGTGCGCTGTCTCCCGAACGGCTGTGTTGCCGAAGTCGTGATGGACGACAAGCTGCTGGGGCAGATCAGGGCCGCCAAAACCGCGACCTTCATCATCTTCGAGACCCCCGAAGAGGGAATCGGCTTCCCGCTCAGCCTCAACGGCCTGGCCGAAGGCTACGACAAGCTGCCGTAGAGCCTTTTGGCCCGTTTTCTTCACGCGAGCCGGCATCCGCTTCCACCTCCACTTCGCGCAAAAACGCAATGGCGGTCCGCAGTTGCGGCCGGTGGGGGGGCTGGCGCGACGACCACGGGGACGCCGGCGGGTGGCACCCCTCCCTTTTCCCGCAAAGCGCACCTATCTTGACGATCAGTCAACCCGCGAACCATCTGGCCCGATCACGGCAGGTTACGGCGTTTTAAGGGGACATTTACGCGCGTCCCGCCTTAAAGTGCCCCCGTTGTGGCCCGATCCTTCGCGCACACGGCCAACATCCATCGCCCCGGAGCCGCCATGTCCACCAGCCCAGCCACGACTTCCCTGCTCGACCGCGCCAAACTCGACCGCGACCGGGTGCGCCACGAGGTGGCGCGGGGCCTGAGCGGAGCCGACGACGGCGAGCTGTTTCTCGAATACAGCCAGACTGAGGCGCTGGCGTTCGACAACGGCCGGCTCAAGCAGGCCACCTACGACACGGCCCAGGGGTTCGGGCTGCGCGCGGTGAAGGACGATGCGGTCGGGTATGCCCATTCCTCGGACGTGTCGCTGCCGGCGCTGATTCGCGCGGCCGATGCCGTGCAGGCTGTCCGCGGCGGCTATCAGGGCTCCTTCGCGGCGGCCCCGCAACACACCAATGTCCGCCTTTACGGCGACGACAATCCGCTCGACGCGCCGGGTTTCGAGGCCAAGGTGAAGCTGTTGGCCGAAATCGATGCCTATGTCCGCGACAAGGACCCGCGCGTGCGGCAGGTCTCGGTCAGCCTTGGCGCCACCTGGCAGGTCATCGAAATCCTGCGCCCCGACGGCGAGAGCTATCGCGACGTCCGCCCGCTGGTCCGCGTCAATATCTCGGTGGTGGCCGGCGCCGGCGATCGTCAGGAGAGCGGCAGCAAGGGTTATGGCGGCCGCGAGGGCTATGCCCGCTTCATCGAGACCAAGGCGTGGCGCGAGGCGGCCGACGGCGCGCTTCGCGAGGCCATCGTCAACCTCGATTCTGTTCCCGCGCCCGCGGGCGAGATGGACGTCGTGCTCGGCCCCGGCTGGCCCGGCGTGATGCTTCATGAAGCGGTCGGGCATGGCCTCGAGGGCGATTTCAACCGTAAGGAGACGTCGGCATTCGCCGGGCTGATGGGTCAGCAGGTGGCGGCCAAGGGCGTCACCGTGGTCGATGACGGTACGATTTCAGCGCGGCGCGGTTCGTTGTCGATCGACGACGAAGGCACGCCGACCAATCGCACAGTTTTGATCGAGGACGGCATTCTCGTCGGCTACATGCAGGACCGCCAGAACGCCCGGTTGATGAACATGAAGCCGACCGGCAATGGCCGCCGCCAGAGCTATGCCCACGTGCCGATGCCGCGCATGACCAACACCTACATGCTGGCGGGCGGCCGCGATCCGGCCGAAATCCTCGCCTCGGTGAAAAACGGCATCTTTGCCGCCAACTTCGGCGGCGGCCAGGTCGATATCACCTCCGGCAAATACGTGTTCCAGTGTACCGAAGCCTACAAGATCGAGAACGGCAAGCTCGGCGCGCCGTTGAAGGGCGCCATGCTGATCGGCAACGGGCCGACCGACCTGCACCGCATCAGCATGATCGGCAACGATCTCACCCTCGATTCCGGCATCGGCACCTGCGGCAAGAACGGCCAGGGCGTTCCGGTCGGCGTCGGGCAGCCGACGCTGCGCATGGATCGCATCACCATCGGCGGGACCGGCGGATGAGCGTGGACACCGCATCGACCACAAAGGCGCGGCATGGCTGGCTTTCATCGGTCAGCCAGATCGCGGCCATCGTGCTGGCAGTATTTATCGCCAAGGGCGCGGTCGCCGAACCGTTCTATGTGCCGTCGGCATCGATGGAGCCGACCCTGCTGATCGGCGACGCCTTGCTGGCGTCGAAATTCCCCTACGGTTACAGCAGCGCGTCGCTGCCGATCCATCTTGCCTTCCCGCAGACCGATCGCATTTTCGGCGCGATGCCGAAACGCGGCGACGTCGTGGTGTTCCGCTGGCCCGGCGATACCTCGCAGGTCTGGGTCAAGCGCGTCATCGGTTTGCCCGGCGACCACGTTCAGATGCGTGCCGGTCAGGTCTGGATCAACGGCAAGGCCGCGCCGCTCAAGGCCGACGGCCTCGGTGACGCCGAACAGGACAACGGTTCCAGCGAGTTGGCGCAGCGCTACATCGAGACGCTGCCGGGCGGCGTGCAGCACCGCATCTTCAAGCTGCGCATGAACGGCCGGCTCGACAACACCGCCGATGTCATCGTGCCGCCGGACCATCTGTTCGTGATGGGCGACAACCGGGACAATTCCGCCGACAGCCGCGTCCCGGTGGCCGAAGGCGGCGTCGGAATGTTGCCGACCGACGATCTGGTCGGCCGCGTCGATGCCATCGTCGGCTCGTGGGATCTCGGCATCCGCAGCCAACCGGTGTGGACGTGGCTATCGGGCCTGCGGCTGCAACGGTTCTTCACCTCGGTGAGCTGATAGAGCCGGCAGCGAGAGCGTCTTCGAGCAAAACGGATACCGGTTCGCGTCAAGAAAACGCGTCAAATCAAAATCATGGAGTTCCGGTTCTGATTCCGTCAGAACCGAGCGGATTCGAGTCTGCCTGAACGCCAGCAGTATCCTGCGACGCCTACCGCACCACGCCGGAAATAAATCCCGGCTTTCGGCGCGGCGGCTTGATCTCCTTTTTCAGGAAGCATCGCGCCTCACGGCCGGCATAGCCCGGGCGCACATAGGTCCAGGCGCGGCACTTGTTGTCGCCGGTACACGCCGCCTTGCAATGCTCATCGCCGGCGTGGCTCTTGAGCTCGAAGCTGCGATAGTCGCCGCCGGGCCGGTCCGTCGAACTCTCCGCGCCGCGGCCGCGCGGCTCGAGGACGCCGGCGCCGCGCACCCCCGATACGCAACAATCGCTGTGGGTTCGCGCCGTCACAGTATTCTTGAGCCAGCAGTAGGCGCCTTCGGAGGCGGTCGGATAACTGAACGTCCAGGCGCGGCAACGCTTGTCGCGCTCGCAAACCAGCGCGCAATCCTCCGGGTCGCCGGAACGAACCGGAGACCGCTGATAGTCACCGCCGATGCGGTCGAAATTGGCTTGTGCGTGGACCGACGGTACCGAACCGGGGAAAGCAAGCGCGCTCACCAGCAACACGGCCGTCAGGAACGTCCTGAAAACGTAGGCGCCGGTCATGCCAAATCCCTTTCAGTCACCGAGCAGGCCGGAAGCGGAATGGGAAAATGCATGACGGCTTTCCGCCGCATCCCGCTCTCGGACATGTGAAACGATCACGATCGTGATCCCGGATCGGTTCGCTCCAAAATCACCGCGATCCGGAGCTCCCGCTTCCGACGTAAACAGAAGCGACGCTCCAGCTTGTTGATTTGACGCGTTTTCTTGACGCCAACCGGCATTCGCTTCGCTCGAAAACGCCGTCGCCGCGCGTCTTGCCGACCTGCACATCAAACCACGCGCGGTCCGCGCGGACGCGGCCAGATTCACTCCGCTAAAACAGTTGCGCCCTTGGTGTACGTTGGTGCTGCCCGCCGGACAGCGCATTCAAAACCATCTAATCGCCATGTTCCTGTACGGCCGATGAACAACATGAACGCTTCACGCGTTGCTGATTGAAACGCCGGCAAAAAATCAGCGGCAATCCGCCTCGCGCTGATCGACGAACCATCGCGTTGCGCGACCTGTCCGCGGCGCGGGCGAACTGCCCGACACCGGCGCTCACGCGCGATCAAAACGCATATTCGTCGTAAGCGGGCTCGACCGAACCGCCCCAGGGACCATGGAACTTCTCGAGCATCTCTTCGGCGGGCGTGCGGCCGCTTTCGACGATCTGATCGAGCGCCTCGAGGTGACGCGATTCGTCACGACCGAGATGATCGACATGGCCGCGCCGCCGCAAACCGTCATGCGCCAGCGCCAGGCATTCCTTTGCGATCTCGAACAGGTAGCGATTCTTGATCCTCGCCTTGAAGCCCAGCCGCGGGACATCGTCGCGTAAAGCCTGCCGCTCGTAGGCACTCCAGTGTTTGGCGATGTCCCACGCCGCAGCGAGGCTTTCATCGTCGTACAACAGTCCCACCCAGAATGCCGGCAGCGCCGGCAGGCGGCCCCACGGCACCCCATCCGCGCCGCGCATCTCAAGATAACGCTTTAGCCGGACTTCCGGGAAAATCGTCGACAGGTGGTTGGCCCAATCCGAGAGCGTCGGCTTCTCGCCCGGCATCAAGCTGTTCTTGCCGTCGAAGAAATCGCGGAACGACGATCCGGACACGTCGATATAGCCGTCGCCGCGCTTGACGAAATACATCGGCACATCGAGTGCGTAATCGACCCAGCGCTCGAAGCCCATGCCGTCCTCGAACGCCCACGGGATCATGCCGGCGCGGGCATCGTCGGTCCCGCGCCAGATCTCCGAGCGGAACGACAGGAAGCCGTTGGGCTTGCCCTCGGTGAACGGCGAGTTGGCGAACAGCGCGGTCGCCACCGGCTGCAACGCCACCGCAACGCGCAGCTTCGTCACCATGTCGGCTTCCGACGAGAAGTCGAGATTGGTCTGCACGGTGCAGGTTCGATACATCATGTCGAGGCCGTACTGACCGACCTTGGGCATATAGCCGGTCATGATCTTGTAGCGCCCCTTCGGCATCGGCGGGATCTCGGCGCGCGACCACGACGGCGTCATGCCGAGCCCGAGAAAGCGGATGCCGAGCGGCGTCGCGATCTCGCGCACCTGCGCCAGATGCGCCATCAGCTCCGCCTGGGTCTGATGCACGTTTTCCACCGGCGCGCCGGACAGTTCGAACTGCCCGCCCGGCTCCAGCGAAATCGCGCCGCCGCCGGTGACATCGTGCAGCCCGATGATGTTGCCGCGCTCCATGATCGGCTCCCAGCCGAGCAGCAGCCGCATGCCTTCGAGCAGCGCTCCGATGCCGCGCGCGCCCTCATAGGGGACGGGTCGATGCCCCTTGACGGTGAACGGCGTCTTTTCGTGTTCCGTCCCGATCCTGAATTCGGATTTCGGTTTGATACCCGCTTCAAACCACGCCACCAGTTCGTCGCGCGAGTGCAGCGGCGTCGTATCGGTCTGATCACGCGCCATGAGAAATCCGAATGTAAGACGCGGCCGTACGGTGCGCGTGGTGAGAAATAAGGTTGTCGCCGGAGGGCGCGCAGCCGGTTGTTCGGGAAGAACTCATCGGGGCGACGCGGCGATCGAGGCGAATTGCGCGGCTTGATCGCACGAACAGCCGAGGCGGTCCAACAAGCCGCATAGTTTCATTGCGTCGGCATCCGACAGCTTCGAGCCGACGTGGCGCTCGATGGCCGCCGAATACGCGCTCCACATGCGCTTCTGCAGGTCGCGGCCAGCCTCGGTGATTCCGACGAACAGCCCGCGCTTGTCCATCTTGCACTCACGCCGGGCCGCAAGACCTTCGTCGACCAGACGGTCGATCAGGCGTGACGTCGAATATTGCGGAATCAGCATCTGCTTTTCGAGTTCGACCGGACGCATCTCGCCGCCGGGCACCCGCGACAGCTCCAACAGCACATCGTACCAGGCGAGCGGCGGAAAGCCCGCCTTCTTCAAATCCTGCTCGACCGCGGCCAGCACCCGACTCTGGACGCGCATGAGCCGTATCCACGCCGCGGTCGCCTCCGTCGATGGTCTGCGTTTCATGACCTGATCCATGATCTCCCAAGCGGATATCGCTATTAATGCAAGTGCATTAAACTTGACTAGTGCATGCAGCCGCATTTAATCAAGTCATCTGACATAACCACAATCCTCAAGGAGGACAATTGCCATGAAACTTTATTACTCGCCCGGCGCCTGCTCGCTCTCCCCCCACATTGCGCTGCTTGAGGCCGGCCTGGCGCACAATCTCTCCAAGGTCGATCTGAGGGCCAAGAAGCTCGAGGACGGCAGCGATTTTCTGCAAGTCAATCCGAAAGGGCAGGTCCCGACGCTGCAACTCGACGACGGCACCATCCTGACCGAAGGCCCGGTCATCGTGCAGGCGATCGCCGACAAGGCTGCGGGAAAAAATCTCGCGCCCGCCAACGGCTCCAACGAACGCTACCGGCTGCAGGAATGGCTGAATTTCATCACCAGCGAATTGCACAAGAACTTCAGCCCGCTGTTCACGCCGGTGCTCAGCGACGAGACCAAGCAGTTCTTCCGTGACCGCCTGATGGGCAAGTTCAAGCACATCGACAGCGAGCTTGCCGGCAACGACTACCTGATGGGCAAACAGTTCAGCGTCGCCGATGGCTATCTCTACACCATGTTGCGCTGGGCCGACGCGCACAAGATGGACCTGTCGGCGCTCAAGAACCTCGTGGCCTACAAGGCCCGCGTCGCGGCCCGGCCGCAGGTGCAGGCCGCGCTGAAGAGCGAAGGCCTGTCGTAAGTCCGCGCGAACTCATGCACTACGCTGCAATCGAAAGGGCCGGATCGATGATCCGGCCCTTTATTGTTGCTTTTGCCGTTCCTGCGAAAACCGCGGCCCCGTTTCTGTCATGGCCGGGCTCGTCCCGGCCATCCACGTCTTTCTTGCTGAGCGTTCGTAAGGACGTGGATGCCCGCGACAAGCGCGGGCATGACGCCTTGGTCGAGGTGAGAGAGTCTACGCCGCCGCCTTCTTCGGCGGGAAGCGGCCGTAGAAGGTTTCGCCCTTGGCGGCCATGTCTTCCAGCAGCTTCGGCGGCGTGAAGCGCGAGCCGTACTTCGCCTCCAGCCTGTGGCACAGCGCGACGAAATTCTTCGTGCCCATGAAATCGATATAGGACAGCGTGCCGCCAGTGAACGGCGCGAAGCCGAAGCCGAGAATCGAGCCGACATCCGCCTCGCGCGGATCGGTGATGACGTGATCTTCCACCGTGCGCGCCGCTTCCACCGCCTGCGCCACCAGGAAGCGCTGCTTCAACTCCTCGACATCGATCGTATCCGGATCGAGATGCTTCGGCTGCAAGCCCGAGAGTTCGGACCACAGGCTCTTGCCTTTGCCCTTCTCGGGATAATCGTAGAAGCCTTTGCCGTTCTTGCGGCCGAAGCGGCCCTGCTTCTCGACCATCTCGACCAGCAGTTTCTTCTGCTGCTGATCGACCGCGTTGGCGCCGAGATCGGCCTCGGTCGCCTTCATGATCTTGAGCACCAGATCGAGCGCCACTTCATCCGACAGCGACAGCGGCCCGACCGGCATGCCGGCCATTTTCGCGGTGTTTTCGATCATCGCCGGCGGCACGCCTTCCATCAGCATCTCGAGGCCCTCGGCGGTGAAACGCAGCACGCAGCGGTTGGCGAAGAAGCCGCGCGAGTCATTGACGACGATGGGCGTCTTGCTGATCTGGCGGACGTAATCCAGCGCGGTGGCCAGCGCCACGTCGCCGGTGTTCTTGCCGACGATGATTTCCACCAGCATCATCTTCTCGACCGGCGAGAAGAAATGGATGCCGATGAACCTGCTTTGGTCCTTCCACTCCTCGGCCAGCGAGTTGATCGGCAACGTCGAGGTGTTGGAAGCGAAGATCGCATCCTTGCGCAATAGCGGCTGCGCCTTGGCGTAGGTTTCGGCCTTGACCTTGCGATCCTCGAACACCGCCTCGATGACCAGATCGCAATCGCTGATGGCGTTGTAATCCGGCGTCGCTGTGATGCGCGCCAGCAATGCGTCGCGGTCGGCTTCCTTGGCGCGGCCCTTGGCGATGAGACCGTCGATCACCGACTTCGCATGCGCCTTGCCTTTGTCGGCGCTTTCCTGATCGCGATCGATCAGCACCACGTCGATGCCGGCCTTGGCCGAGACGTAGCCGACGCTGGCGCCCATGAAGCCGGCGCCGATGATGGCGAGCTTCTTGACCTTGGTCGGCGGAACGTTGGCGGGACGCCGCGCGCCCTTGTTCAACTCCTGCATCGACAGGAACAGGCTGCGGATCATCGCCGCCGCTTCCTTGCTACGCAGGATCTTCGCGAAGTAGCGCGACTCGATGCGCAGGCCGTTGTCGATGTTGACCAGCAGGCCCTCATAGACGCAGCTCATGATGGCGCGCGCCGCCGGATAGTTGTCGTAGGTCTGGCTACGATAGATCGCGTTGGCCGGCGGAAACACGTTCATGCCGGCGGCGGAATACACCGCGCCGCCCGGCAGCTTGAAGCCCTTGACGTCCCACGGCTGAACCGGCCTGCCACCGGCCTTGATCCATTCCTTGGCGGTCTTGATCAGATCGGCGGCCGGCACGATGGCGCCGACGATGTTGGCGGCTTTCGCCTTGGCCAGCGTCATCTGATCGCCCTTCAGCAGCAGTTGCAGCGCATCCGCCGCCGGCATCATGCGCGGCAGCCGTTGCGTGCCACCGCCGCCGGGAAACAGGCCAACCTTGACTTCGGGCAGACCAAGCCGTGTTTTCGGATTGTCGGCCGCGACGCGATAGTGACACGCCAGCGTCAGTTCGAACGCACCGCCGAGCGCAAGCCCGTTGATCGCCGCGACCCATGGCTTGCCGCAGGTCTCGATCGCGCGCAGCGTTTGCGACAGCTTGCGGCTTTCATCGAACAGCATCTGGTTCGCCGCTTCCTCGCCCTTGCTCTTGAGCGCGGCGGCATATTGATGATTCATGCCTTCCAGCATCGAGAGATCGGCACCGGCCGAGAACGCTTCCTTGCCGGAGGTGACGACGACGCCCTTCACCGCCGCGTCGGCGGTGGTCTGTGCGACGATCTTGCCGAGTTCCTCGATGGTCGTGGTGTCCAGCACGTTCATCGATTTGCCGGGAATATCCCACGTCACCAGCGTGATGCCGTCGGCGTCGGTCTCAACCTTGAAATTCTTGAATGCCATTTGGCGCTCCCAACTCTGCCGTCATCGTGAGGTGCGAGGCCGAATGGCCGAGCCTCGAAGGATGACCTGAAAATTTTGCCGTCATCCTTCGAGGGTTTTCGCTTCGCTCAACCACCTCAGGATGACGTTGTCCTTTCGCTGAACCGTTAGACCCGCTCGATGATGGTCGCGGTGCCCATGCCGCCGCCGATGCACAATGTCACCAGCGCGGTGTTGAGATCGCGGCGCTCCAGCTCATCGAGCACGGTGCCGAGGATCATCGCGCCGGTGGCGCCGAGCGGATGCCCCATGGCGATGGCGCCGCCGTTGACGTTGATCTTCTCGTTGTCGATGTCGAACGCCTGAACGAAGCGCAGCACCACCGACGCGAAAGCCTCGTTCAATTCGAACAGATCGATGTCCGACAGCTTCATGCCGGAGCGCGCCAGCACCTTCTTGGTCACGTCGACCGGGCCGGTCAGCATGATCGACGGCTCCGAGCCGATATTGGCAAAGGCGCGGATCTTCGCGCGCGGCTTCAGGCCGTGCTTCTTGCCGGCCGCCTCGTTGCCGAGCAGCACTGCGGCGGCGCCATCGACGATGCCCGACGAATTACCGGCGTGATGGACGTGGATGACCCGCTCGACTTCCGGGTGCGACTGTGTCGCCACCGCATCGAAACCACCCATCGCACCCATCGCCTCGAACGACGGCTGCAACTGCCCGAGCGACTGCATCGTGGTCGATGGCCGCATGTGCTCGTCCTTGTCGAGGATGGTGAGGCCGTTCTGGTCCTTCACCGGCACGATCGAATTCTTGAAGTAGCCTTTCTCCCACGAATGGGCGGCGCGCTTCTGGCTCTCGACCGCGTAGGCATCGACGTCGGCGCGCGAGAAACCGTACTTGGTCGCGATCAGATCGGCTGAAATGCCCTGCGGCAGGAAGTACGACGGCACCGCGATCGAGGGATCCATCGGCCACGCCGCGCCCGACGACATGATGCCGACGCGGCTCATCGATTCCGCGCCGCCGCCGATGGTCAACTCGTGCTGTCCGGCCATCACCTGCGCCGCGGCGAAGTTCACCGCGTCGAGTCCCGAGGCGCAAAACCGGCTGATCTGGATCCCCGGCACGTTGGTGCCGAGCCCCGCCTGCAAGGCCGCGAAGCGCGCGATATCGCCGCCCGCCTCGCCGACCGGATCGACCACGCCGAGGATCACGTCATCGACGCTGTCGACTTCGAGGTTGTTGCGATCCTTGAGCGCCTTGAGCGGCGTGGTGGCCAGCGCCAGCGCCGTGACTTCGTGCAGCGAACCGTCGGACTTGCCCTTGCCGCGCGGCGTGCGAACGTGATCGTAGATATAGGCTTCAGCCATCACTTTCTCCCGTTACGGTCTCCGCCCTTTTCGAGCGAGACGAACCATGTCCAATCCGACCGTCGTCCGTCATCGCGAGGAACACTTGCGACGAAGCAATCCAGCCTTCGCTTGCGACTTTCCGGATTGCTTCGCTTCGCTCGCAGTGACGATGATCCTCAGAACGCGTCGGCAGGCAATTCCATCGTTGTGTCGCTGCCGCTCTGGATGCGCGCCAGATGCAGCGCGGTTTCCGGCAACATCCGCTCCATGAAGAACCGGCCAGTGACCAGCTTGCTGGTGAGATAAGCGGCCTTGTCACCCGCCGCAATCTTGTCCTGCGCGACTTTCGCCATCTTCGCCCACATGTAGCCGAACACCACAAGGCCGAATAACTTCATGTAATCGGTCGCGGCGGCCCCGGCATTGTCCGGCTTGGCCATGGCGTTTTGCATCAGCCACATCGTCGCCTGCTGCAAATGCCCGAGCGCGGTGGAGAGCGGCGCGACGAACGGCCTCATGGCATCGCCGCCGTGATCCTTGGCGAAGGCCGCCACTTCGGCGAAGAACGCCATCGCCGCGCGGCCGCCGTTGCGCGGCAGCTTGCGGCCGACCAGATCGAGCGCCTGAATGCCGTTGGCGCCCTCATAGATCATGGCGATGCGCGCATCGCGCACGAACTGCTCCATGCCGTTCTCGGCAATGTAGCCGTGACCGCCGAACATCTGCTGCGCGGCGACCGCGTTGGCGAAGCCGCCGTCGGTCAGCACGCCTTTCAGCACCGGCGTCATCAGGCCAAGATGGTCGTCGGCCGCCTGCCGTTCCTTTTCGTCGCCGGACCGGTGGGCGACGTCGCTCTTCAGCGCGGTCCACACCACCATGGCGCGCGCCGCTTCATTGAAAGCCCGGATCGACAACAGCGTGCGACGCACGTCGGGATGCACGATGATCGGATCCGCCGGTTTGTCGGGGGATTGCGGTCCGGTCAGCGCGCGGCCCTGCAACCGCTCGCGGGCGTAGATGACGGCGTTCTGGTAGGCGACTTCGGACATCGCCAACCCCTGCACAGCGACGCCTAATCGCGCCTCGTTCATCATCACGAACATGCCCTGCATGCCCTTGTTCTCTTCGCCGATCAGCCAGCCGGTGGCGCTGTCGTAGTTCATCACGCAGGTGGAATTACCGTGGATGCCCATCTTGTGCTCGATCGAGCCGCACGACACGCCGTTGCGCGCGCCGAGCGAACCGTCGGCGTTGACGAGAATTTTCGGCACCACGAACAGCGAGACGCCCTTGATGCCGGCCGGCGCGCCCTCGATGCGGGCCAGCACCAGATGGATGATGTTGTCGGAGAGGTCATGCTCGCCGGCGGAGATGAAAATCTTGGTGCCGGTGATCTTGTAGCTGCCGTCGGCCTGCTTCACCGCCTTGGTGCGCAGCAAGCCGAGATCGGTGCCGCATTGCGGCTCGGTGAGGTTCATGGTGCCGGTCCACTCGCCGGCCACCATCTTCGGCAGGAAGGCCGCCTTCTGCTCCGGCTTGCCATGCACCAGCAATGCTGCGGTGGCGCCCATCGTCAGGCCGCCATACATCGAAAACGCCATGTTGGCGGAAATCTGGAATTCGGCGACGGTCTGCGACAGCGTTACCGGCAGGCCCTGCCCACCGAACTCGGCGGGAGCGGAGAGTCCCAGCCAACCGCCCTCGGCGACCTGCCTGTAGGCTTCCTTGAAGCCCTTCGGCGTGGTCACGCTGCCGTCATCATGGCGCACGCAGCCTTCGAGGTCGCCGGTGCGATTGAGCGGCTGCAGCACCTGTTCGGAGAGCTTGGCGGCTTCGCCCAGAATGGCGTCGCGCACGTCGGCCGAAGCGTCGCTGAAGCCGGGCAGATTGTTGTAGCGGTCGAATTGAAACACGTCGTTGAGGAGAAAATTGACGTCTTCGATGGGCGCTTTGTAGCTCGGCATTTCATCCCTCTGCACTGCGCGGACCTGGAACCTTCTCTACCAAGGAATCTTGCACCGCAGCAATCAATCTGTTGTCGCGGATGCTCCCATAGGTTGAAAACCCTGCCAATGCATTATTTTGCCGATGCCGCCGACGGTATCGGCCGGCGTCCGCGCCGTCCCGCGCCACAACTTTTCGGCCGGCGTCCGCAATCCTTAACCGGTTGTTTACCCTAACACGAAAAAGTCCGGTGCAGAGGCAGACGACCGCCACCCGATGGGATTGTCTTCATTTGGGGCATGCGCGGGGAGCCTGACGGCGCGGGGATCGGCGCCAGATCGGACACCGGACCACAGTATGAATTCGCGCGGATCATGGAACGTTGAAGAGATCGAACCGTCCGTTCGCGCGCGTGCCGAAGCCGCCGCCCAGCGCGCCGGTATGTCGTTGACCGAATGGCTGAATTCCTCGATCGAAGACCCCAACGCAGCCCCGGCCACATCCGAGCGCCGGCCGCTTTCACCGCAGAACGCTCCTGAAGTCGCCGAAATCCATCAGCGGCTCGACTCCATCGCACGCCAGATCGAAACCATTACCCGTCCGACCGAACGCGATCAGCCGCCGGTCGCGCGCCAGCTCAACGAGGCGATCTCGCGTCTCGATGAACGGCTGTCGCGGATCACCGCGCCGAAGCCGCAACCGCAACCGCAGCCACAACCGTCCGAACGGCCCACCGACGCGGCAGAACGCGTCGCCATCCAGGCCTCGGCCGCGCCATCCGCCGCCACGGCTTCCCCATCCGCCGCTACGGCCTCGCCATTAGATAATGCCATCGCCGAAATTCTGGCCCGGCAGGGCGAGCTTGACGCGGCGCGCGCGACATCGGCGCCACCGCCCGCGACGACGGCTCCTGCCGCACCATTGGGTGCGTCGTCATCGGTCGCGCCGTCCGGCGACATGTCCGGACTGGAGAGACAGCTTTCGCAGATCACGAACCAGATCGAGTCGCTGCGCCAGCCGGCCCAGACCGAACATTCGATCGCGCTGTTTCGCGGCGAACTCGCCGACATCCGCCGCGCCATTACCGAAGCGATGCCGCGCCAGGCCATCGAGTCGATCGAGCGCGAGATCAAATCGCTGGCGCAACGCATCGACGACAGCCGGCACGAGGGCCGCAACGATCCGACGCTGAGCGGCATCGAACAGGCGCTGGGCGACATCCAGCAAGCCTTGCGCACGCTGAAGCCGGCCGAGCAACTGGCGGGGTTCGATGAGGCCATTCGCAACCTCGGCGTTCGACTCGACACCATTGTGGGCTCCAGCGAAGGCGTCGGCGCTCTCACGCAACTCGAAGACGCGATCGCCGCGCTGCGCGCGATCGTCTCCAACGTCGCGTCGAACGAAGCGCTGGGACGCCTTAGCGAGCAGGTCCAGACGCTGTCGGCGAAAGTCGATCAGCTCGCCCGCGCCGATACCCATAGCGATTCATTCGCGGCGCTCGAAGCACGCATCGCAACCCTGACGTCTTCGCTGGAAAATCGGCCGCAGCGCGCCGTCAGCGACAATTCCGAGCAGCTCGAGGGCGCATTGCGCGCGCTGTCGGAGCGTCTCGACCGCATGCCGGTCGGCGATGACGGGCCTTCGGCCTTCGCCCATCTGGAGCAGCGCGTCTCCTACCTGCTCGAACGTCTTGAGGCCTCCGCCGATCATCGCATCGGCGGCCTTGGCCGCGTCGAGGAAGGATTGCAGGACATTCTGCGCCACCTCGAACGGCAGCAGGCGAATTTCGCGGCGCTCGCGCCCAACCTCGACCGCGGCGTCGCTACGCCGCCGGACGGCAGCGTCGTCGAAGCGCTCAAGCGCGAATTGTCGGACTTGCGTCACAGCCAGTCGGAATCCAATCGCGGCACACAGGATTCGCTGGAAGCCGTCCACAACACGCTCGGTCATGTCGTCGACCGCCTGACGATGATCGAGGGCGATCTCCGCACTGCCCGCGCCACCCCGCCGGTTGTCGCCAAGCCCGTCGCCCCGGCTTCGCAGGCAGCCATTCCGCAGGTAGGCATGCCGCAGACAGCCATGCCGATGCGGCCGGAATTGCCCAATCCCGCGAAAGCCCAAAAGCCGCCGTTCACGCCTCCCGCCGCGATTGCAATGGCGAGCGAGCCGACACTCACGCCGGGCGCTCTCCGCGACGTCCTCGCGCCGCACGGTCAAGACCCTGCACCGGTCGTGCCGTCTCCCGCGGTGGCACCGCCGACAGCAACCCCGATGGCGGGACCGCGGATCGACACGCCGCGGCCGGCGATCAACCACGATCTGCCGCCCGATCACCCGCTCGAGCCCGGCACACGGCCGGCCGGGCGACCGCTGTCGCCATCCGAGCGCATCATCGCCTCGGAAAAGGCGATCAGCGAACTTGCGACCCCGCCGTCGGACGAGCCCGCCAGCACGTCCAATTTCATTGCGGCGGCGCGGCGCGCGGCGCAGGCGGCCGCCGCGACGCCGACATCCGACAAGCCCAGCCGGGCCGGAACGCTCAACCAGACGCTGCGGGAGGCGGCCAAGAGTTCGACCATCAGCGCCAAGATCCGGTCGCTGCTGGTCGGCGCCAGCGTCGTCGTGATCGTGCTTGGCTCGTTCAAGATGGCGATGACGTTCCTGGACACCGGTTCGGCACCGCAGCCCGTCGCGCAACGCCCGGCATCGACGGCCAATCCGGCAAAGGCTGCGCCGCCCGCATCGCCTGCGGCACCGTCGATAACCTCGCCGACGCCGATCGATCGCCAGACCCTCAACGCACCCGCCAAGATCGAGGATCGCGCCGAAAGCGCAAGCGATGAGGCGGCCACGCCGCCGCCCGTCAGCGCGACCGTGATCGCGCCGCCACCGGTGCAGCCGGCCGGCGCCGCCGATGTAACCGGCAGCATCCCCTCCAACGACCCGACGCCGCCTGCGGCCGGCGCCGGCGGCAAACTGACGCCCGTCAGCATTCCCGCTTCAGAACGACTACCCGACGCGATCGGCGGGACCGTGCTGCGATCCGCTGCCCTGAAGGGCAATCCGGCGGCGGCCTACGAGGTCGCTGTTCGCTACGCCGACGGCAAAGGCGTCGCGGCGAACCTCGCCGAAGCGGCGAAGTGGTACGATCGCGCGGCGCAGAGCGGCGTCGTGCCGGCGATGTTCAGGCTCGGAACGCTTTATGAGAAGGGGCTCGGCGTCACCAAGGACTTTGCCGCGGCGCGGCGCTACTACTCCATGGCGGCCGAGCGCGGCAGCGCCAAGGCGATGCACAATCTGGCAGTGCTGGAGGCCGACGGCGGCGGCAACGGCGCCAATTACCGAAGCGCCGCGATCTGGTTCCGCAAGGCCGCCGAACGCGGCGTTTCCGACAGTCAGTTCAATCTCGGCATCCTTTACGCGCGCGGGATCGGCGTCGAACAAAACCTCGCCGAGTCGTTCAAGTGGTTCAGCCTCGCCGCCGCCCGGGGCGATGTCGATGCGGGAAACAAGCGCGACGACGTCGCCAAGCGCCTCGACGCTCAATCGCTTGCCGCCGCCAAGCTCGCGGTCGCGAACTTCACGCCGGAAAAGCAGCCGGACGACGCCATCAATGTGACAAGCCCGGCGGGCGGCTGGGATGCGCCACCGGCGAAGACCACCGCTGCCAAATCACCGCGTCTCACGCGCAACATGCACTGAAGCGCTTTCGGTTCTGATGGAGTCAGAACCGGGACACCGTGATTTCGATTTGACGCGTTTTCTTCACGCGAACCGGTAACCACTTCGCGCGAAAACGCTCCAAAATCTTCACCAACCTCACGGATTACCCTCCGGCCGCGGGCGAAAGCCCGGCCGGCGGCGAATTCTTTAACTCGCCATTCGTTCGAATTCAGCTATGGAGGGGCGCGGCACTGGTGGTCGAGTTTCTTCCATTCGGACCCGCCGGCCCCGCCGCGATACTTAACACGCCGTGAGCGGTTTGGGTCCGGCTCGCGGCGTCAGCTGAGACGAGCGCAGTGCAGCTTTATCTTCCGATTGCGGATTTGCCGATCAACGTGTTCCTGGTCCTTGCGATGGGAGCGGCGGTCGGGTTCGTGTCGGGAATGTTCGGGATCGGCGGCGGCTTTCTGCTGACGCCGCTGCTGATCTTCATCGGGATTGCGCCGGCGGTGGCGGTGGCGTCGGTCTCGACCCACATCGCGGCGTCGTCGCTGTCGGGGGCGCTGTCGTACTGGCGCAAGCGATCGATCGATCCGACGCTGGCGCTGGTGCTGCTCGGCGGCAGCGTCGTCGGCACCTTTCTCGGCG